>Ga0209479_1000385_pt1 | contig 73318 bp, 59 predicted proteins | sample DewCreD2012metaG_2_FD_184112 | JGI IMG/M metagenome (GOLD analysis project Ga0209479, IMG submission 184112) | Hot spring sediment bacterial and archeal communities from British Columbia, Canada, to study Microbial Dark Matter (Phase II) - Dewar... ...
GTCATCCGCAGGGTGGGTATTACCGGTGGGACACGGATGGACGCGGGTTGGGCGGATGTGCGCGGATATGGCAGAAGTACCGGTCATCCGCAGGGTGGGTATTACCGGTGGGACACGGATGGACGCGGGTTGGGCGGATGTGCGCGGATAGGTCGGAAGCGCTGGTAATCCGTACCTGATATTACGCATTACAAAGATTGCCGATGGGCGCTTATCTGGAACCTATCCCGTTATCGGGGTCTGCCATACTGGCCGAGACGACGACGGGGAACAAAACCGGACGAACGGTAGAGATGATAGGCAGCGGTATTCTGCTCTTCGACTTCGATGCGGATGTCTTGATAACCGGCTGCCTGCAAGCGATGGAGAGTCGTCAGGAGCAGCAATTTGCCATATCCACGCCCCTGTAGATCACGACACACACCAAAGGTTGTAATGATGATCGTCTGTTCGGCCCGCAACAGTCGCAATGCCGCCACCGGGTGCCCGGCCATTTCAGCGATAACGAAGCGATGGCGGGGATGAGTAATCCGATCAGACACAAAGGCTGACACCTGTTCGACCGGATCACCGAACGCACTGACAATGATCGAGGTCAGGGTAGCAACATCGTCTTTTTCAGCCAGACGTACCTGCCAGTCGTCAGGCGCTTCGGGTAGTGGCGGCAGTTGTGCCGGATCGAGCTGCAACTCGACTTCGACATTCAGCCGATGGAGATCGAGTGCAGCCACAAATGGAGCCACACAGGACCCTGCTTCATCAGCCAATGCAATCCAGTTGCCACCACGCGCATAGGCCCAGCGCTCAATCTGTTCGATCAATTGACGACCAAACCCGCGTCGGCGCCAGGCAGGATCGACGGCGATCACTGCTTCGATAGCGAAGTAGCCATACATCACCACGCCACCAACCAGCGTCTCGCCGATCCGGGCCGCAGCCATTGTCGGCGTCCAATCGCCATCAAGGTATACCGGCAATTCAATGTTATCAGCGCGATTGCAACGCGCAAAGAGTTCAACGAGAGCCGGCCAATCGGCGGCGGGGATGATGGCAATGTCGAGTGTCATATGGTTGTTGATAATCCTTTCGGCGGCTGTGTCTCCGGCAAGGCAACGATCATATTGTAACGTCAAATTGGGTGACAATGTATGCGTAACACCACATCTGGAATTAGCGCCAACATGGCCAACTGTCCAACCCTGACCATGGGAGTGCACCTCCGGCTCACCCACCATCTGGACTAGTATGCACTGCTAACACCCCTGAACCAGCGACTCTCTTCCCGGGCGCTTTTGATGACCTGTACGTCGCGTGGTTACCGCTATGATGCATCATAGCACATCGTAAAAGGCTGGCAGACAACGTCTATCCAGGACATCTCTATATTCGCATCCGAACACAATAAAAAAACCGACGCTGGTGGCGTCGGTCAGATCAGGTGTATTGGCAAAAACCGGTATCAGGCATACTCCGCAACACTGTGCCGGGCGGCGCGAGCGGCACGCCGACGCATACCGGCGTCGAGCTGCGCGAAGAACTCGTCAGGAGTGACGCTGGCAGCGGCACAGGCATCGGCAAAGCGCAGGTTGCTGCGATCAATCCGATTCTCACGCAAAAAGGCGCGAGCTTCCGGGCCAAATGTCTGCAAGACTTCTTCGACAGTGAGTTGCTCAAATGTTCCGTTGCGCATAGTTGTACTCCTTTAATCTATCAAGACTATCTTCGTCGCGACGGCTTCATTGCCGATTGCGCTTTCATCATATCGTACAATATGCACAATTTCAAGAGTTTTGATTTGTACATTTTGCACAAATTACAACAGATAACCAGCGCGGAGAAGGCTGAATAGTTTGATCTCGTTCACCGAACGTGAACGGGTACCGATCTGATGGGCAACGGTCACGAACGTGCTATCGATGATCATCGCTCTTGCCGATCTGCCACCCATCAGTATTCCTGCACTATGCTGCACAGGTAGGGACCGTATCAGTAACAGAGCACGGATCGGCAGATAGAGACGTGGATGTGTCGTGGCTGGGACGAGTCAGGAAGGTTCATTTTCGCGCTGCGCGGCAGAGGAGTCGGGGTGAGGGTCGACGAGTCGGCGGGTTAACACCCTGCCTCGCGCCGTGGAAGGCCGGCAGAGGTGGCCTGGCAGCAGGGAGCGGTGCCGGGCGTGCTGCTGGATAGCCCCGGTAGGGCGTGCTATCGGCGGGGCAGCACAGATCGGCGGGTTGTGGGGGCAGAAGGGGACGTTGTGCCCGACCGTGGCGCAGGCTTCCTGCTTGCGCAGTATCGGCCATGTCCATCACCTGGCGGCAGTGGCGGGAATGCCTGCACGCGAGCTGGACGCCCGCGCCACAGGAACGGCATCACTGTCGTGCTGATAACACAGCAGGACGCTGTGGAGCGCATGACCACAGGGTGTGCTTAGCGCACAATGCGCCGTATCCATCACGATGTACTATGCGGTATCCTAACGGCTGCTGGGTGACATGTGGGTAATCATAGCGCGCTGCGCGGCAGAGGGGCCGGGGAGAGAGTTCATCGTATCTCCAGACCCTATCTCCCGCATACGCTCGCGTATTCCTTCGATAACAATCCGTGGGAATTATCTGAATAATGCGGAGGAGGGGGTTCCATAGGGACGGGTTCAGAACCCGCCCCTACGGACGATGCATGTGCCGGCGATGATGATATTGCCAGCCTGATTGACAGACAAGACCAGGCTTCAGAACCCGCCCCTACGGACGATGCATGTGCCGGCGATGATGATATTGCCAGCCTGATTGACAGACAAGACCAGGCTTCAGAACCCGCCCCTACGGACGATACACGTGCCGGTTCACGTGACTATACGAGGGTGTGGCGAAGGGGGATGCCTTAAATCGCGTGCCATGTTTGACGACTGCGCACTGGTCGTCATCTTCAGCGACCTATCTCGTGCGACGTCTCGACTACGTCATTCCGTTCACCAGTGACACGCTCGTCATTTTGGAGGGCGTACTCGCTGGCCCAGGCCTGAATACCTGCCCAATCGCGCAATGCAGCCTGATGAACACTCTCCGGTCGCCAGATTCGCTGAATGTAATCACGATCAATCTGAGCCGGATGGAGACTCTTGAATGGAACGACCGTTGTGGTTTCGCCCTTCCCCCACTCTTCTTCTTCACCGGGACCGAGCGGGAGTGCCAGCTCGTGAAAGGTTACCAGATCGGGATGGGAGGATCGGTCGATCAGATGGTCAGCCGCTTCACACACCCTTCCGTGATCGAGCAAGACATTGAGCAAGACATCGCTCATCCGTGAGCGCACCGATAACTGAACCAGCCGTGCCATCTCTACCCGCACCAGCAGGTCAAGGTAGCCGCGCACCGCCATTCGGCTCCGATCATTGATTCCCCAGCGCAAACCAATTCCCGCTGCAGCAGTAGCAGCAGCATTGCGACCAAGGCTGCCGGCTACTGTTTGCGCAACCGGGCCACTGGTCACAGGGTAGAAAAGGATGGTCTCACCCAGTGCCCAGTGCCGCACAATCTCAGCACCGCCTTGCCGCTGATGCTTGATTTCGATTTGAGGAATACCGGCAATGCCTAAACGGGCATCGAGTTCATCGTCGCGCCCGACTTCAATATGGAAACCGATGTAAGGAGTAAAACGCTTGCCACCAATCGGGCGGGCCATGCTTTTGCCATTTGCATACTGGAGAGTAATGGCTTCGGTAACGACTTGAACTCGATTGCGCCCAATCATAATGTTTGCTCCTCTTCCTTGCACGTACGGTATCCTGGCGCAATAATAGCACATATGTTCTTTTTTGTAAAGAGATTTGGCAATTGGTAGAAGGCGAAAGAATATCTCATATATCGCGGGATACGTCAACCGGTCTGATATAACACAAAGCCCCCTGCCAGCACTATCAACAGATACTGGCAGGGGCACGTCGATCCATCAACGCTCTACGGCGCTGCTCGCATAATCACCGGGACGAAGATGCGCATTGGTTCGACCACAATCTCGTAGGTATAGCTCGCGGTCTGACCATTGCTATCAGTGACGATGATAGTGAACGTATACGTTCCTACTTGCGTCACCTGACCTTCCAGCCGTCCATCTGCCAGCAGTACCAGACCGGATGGAAGCTGTCCAGTGCTCTGGTAGACGTAGCTACCACTACCACCAGATGCGTTCAGTTGGGTTTGTACCAGGCTGCCAACCGCAATTGATGGCGGCAGACTCAATTCAAGATGAGGTGCTTCGCCAGGTGTCGGCACCGGGCTGGGTGTCTCCGTCGGCACCGGGCTGGTCGTTACCGTCGGTACCGGGCTGGTCGTTACCGTCGGCACCGGGCTGGTCGTTACCGTCGGTACCGGGCTGGTCGTTACCGTCGGTACCGGGCTGGTCGTTACCGTCGGCACCGGGCTGGTCGTTACCGTCGGCACCGGGCTGGTCGTTACCGTCGGTACCGGGCTGGTCGTTACCGTCGGCACCGGGCTGGTCGTTACCGTCGACACCGGGCTGGTGCTTGCCGTTGGTTCTGGTGTCGCGCTCGCCGTCGCCGACGGGCTAGGTGTCGTGCTCGCCGTTGGCTCTGGGGTCGTGCTCGCTGTCGCCGATGGGCTGGGCGTCACGCTCGCCGTGGCCGATGGGCTGGGCGTCACGCTCGCCGTTGGCTCTGGGGTCGTGCTCGCTGTCGCCGATGGGCTAGGCGTCGTGCTTGCCGTCGCCGACGGGCTGGGCGTCGTGCTTGCCGTCGCCGATGGGCTGGGCGTCGTGCTTGCCGTTGGCTCTGGGGTCGTGCTCGCCGTGGCCGACGGGCTGGGGGTCACGCTTGCCGTCGCCGATGGGCTGGGGGTCACGCTTGCCGTGGCCGATGGGCTGGGCGTCGTGCTTGCCGTCGCCGACGGGCTGGGCGTCACGCTCGCCGTTGGCTCTGGTGTTGCGCTCGCCGTCGCCGATGGGCTGGGCGTCGTGCTTGCCGTGGCCGATGGGCTGGGCGTCGTGCTTGCCGTGGCCGATGGGCTGGGCGTCGTGCTTGCCGTCGCCGACGGGCTGGGTGTTGTGCTCGCCGTGGCCGACGGGCTAGGTGTTGTGCTTGCCGTGGCCGACGGGCTAGGTGTTGTGCTTGCTGTCACCGATGGGCTGGGTGTTGTGCTTGCCGTCGCCGATGGGCTAGGCGTCACGCTCGCCGTCGCCGATGGGCTGGGCGTCACGCTCGCCGTGGCCGATGGGCTGGGCGTCACGCTCGCCGTTGGCTCTGGTGTTGCGCTTGCCGTCGCCGATGGGCTGGGCGTCGTGCTTGCCGTTGGCTCTGGTGTTACGCTCGCCGTGGCCGACGGGCTGGGCGTCGCGCTCGCCGTGGCCGACGGGCTGGGCGTCGTGCTCGCCGTGGCCGATGGGCTGGGCGTCGTGCTCGCCGTGGCCGACGGGCTGGGCGTCACGCTCGCCGTGGCCGACGGGCTGGGCGTCACGCTCGCCGTTGGCTCTGGTGTTGCGCTTGCCGTCGCCGATGGGCTAGGCGTCATGCTCGCCGTGGCCGACGGGCTGGGCGTCACGCTCGCCGTGGCCGATGGGCTGGGCGTCGTGCTCGCCGTGGCCGACGGGCTGGGCGTCACGCTCGCCGTGGCCGACGGGCTGGGCGTCGTGCTCGCCGTTGGCTCTGGTGTTGCGCTTGCCGTCGCCGATGGGCTAGGCGTCGTGCTCGCCGTCGCCGATGGGCTGGGCGTCGTGCTCGCCGTTGGCTCTGGGGTCGTGCTCGCCGTCGCCGATGGGCTGGGCGTCGTGCTCGCCGTTGGCTCTGGTGTTGCGCTTGCCGTTGCCGATGGGCTGGGCGTCACGCTCGCCGTGGCCGATGGACTGGGCGTCACGCTTGCCGTCGCCGATGGGCTGGGTGTTGTGCTTGCCGTTGGCTCTGGGGTCACGCTCGCCGTTGGCTCTGGCGTCGCGCTCGCCGTTGGCTCTGGCGTCACGCTTGCCGTTGGCTCTGGCGTCGCGCTCGCCGTTGGCTCTGGCGTCACGCTTGCCGTTGGCTCTGGCGTCGCGCTCGCCGTTGGCTCTGGTGTCACGCTTGCCGTTGGCTCTGGTGTCACGCTTGCCGTTGGCTCTGGCGTCGCGCTCGCCGTGGCCGATGGGGACGGCGTTGGTGATGGTGCCGCGGCGATATTGGTCAGGGTAAAGTCAGTGCTGGCATTCGCAACGCTTGCCGTCACTGTATAGGTTCCGGCCACGTTGTTGGCACGCACCGGCACCTGTACCAGACCATTCGCGTCACTTACCGCACCATTGCCTGCCGGGAAAACAGCACTGGCACCACTGGCCGGTGCAGTGAAGCTCACATAAACGCCAGACAGCGGGTTGCCATTCTCATCGCCCACCCATACCTCTAGCGGCTGAGCAAAATCGGTATCCACGACCGCACTCTGGTTATTACCACCGCGCTGCTCTACCACCAGCGGTGGCAGGGCAACCAGCGAGACCGTCTTGGACGTGTAGACAATCTGGAATGGATAGCCATCTACATCAATCACCGCACCATTGGGAAGACCCTGGAAGGTACCGAGAATCCCCCCTGAACCGGCACTCGCATGCTCAAGGATTGTCCAGATGTCGCCGGCAACCGGGGTGTAACCAGGTACCAGCGCCAGCGAGAGCGTTGCACCGGCAGGATTGCCCGTTCCCACCAGTTCAATACTGGCGTTTCTGGTGCTGTTATTCGAGGTGTTAATGAGCACCAGTTTATCGCCGCCAGGACCGATTTCAAAGTGGAGGCTGATATTCGGGCTATGGAGACGAACACCGTCGCCATTACCTGCGATGGAAAGCGTTCCCCGCCCGCGAATGACGGCACCGGTATTGAGATCGCGTTGATCACCAACCCCGATCTCGCCACCGCCAGAGGTGGGATTATACACAATTGCCCCTACCGTCCCGCTACCGTAGAGGTTTAGCCTGCCACTGCCCTGATTGCGAACAAATGAACCGATATTCGAGCCACTTGCAGTCAGATTAATTGTCAAATCACCCGCCCCGTTCTTGCGCAGATTCCGCGAGGCTGCGGGATCGGTGATTTTGGCGAAGATGACATCACCTTCAACCGTTATCTCCCGGTTACCGGGCAGACTCCAGGGAGTGCTGAAGCTGAGACGATAATCACCGCTGTCGAGGGTGAAATTATTGTTTAGCTGGGAGATTTCATTGGTAATGATGCGATCTGATCCTGCATTAATCAGACGCCCGCTGAGCAGTTCGAGTTTCGAGGTACCAAAAGCCTGATTGTGAGCAATGACTATTGCCCCACCATTAATCGTCGTTCGTCCCCGGTGCTCATTAGCGGCGAGCAGATAGAGTTCACCCTCACCGGTTTTGGTGATGCCACCACTGCCGCGCAGGAGATTGTTGGGGCTGAAGATAAGGAGGCTACTATCAGCAGCAATATCGAATGAAATGATTTTCTGTAGCTCAATTGGCACATAAATAACATGATTACCGCTCAGAACACGAATAGCTCCGGCACCGGCGGGTGGGAAATAGAGACTGCCGTTGCTATTTGTCATGAGCAAGTAAGGCATCGGACTATCGAAACGCACTTCCCCAATTTCAAAAGTACCGTCGAGATCAATTGCCAGTGGAAATGGCGTATACGGAAACACCGCCACATCGTGACGGCTCGACGGTACACCTCCACTCCATTTGGTCGGATCACTCCAACTTCCATTTCCCCCAATCCAGGTACTGGTTGCCGCAAAAACCGGACTGAACACGAGCGACCAGATCAAGAGTAGAATGACTGCTAATGTCGATAGCAGTGCTCGCGGTATCGGGCGGTTCATGGCTCCTCTCCAGAACTGCAATGTAGTGCTCCAGTTGAACCGAATTTTAACCGAACTCTGTACCGAATCATTACCGAAACCCCTGCTACGACCGGTGCAGATGAAAACATGAAAAAAGTGTTATCCAGGCGGCAGGAGATGACGATAAATGAGAGGTATGTTCAGGAAAGGAGGTGATGAGGATCAGAATTGCGACAATCCGTCGTAAGACTGATGTTGAATGAAGGCTAGAGGCTTACAAACATTTCATCTTGAAGTTGAATATTTTGTTAGAAAGGGGAATAAAGTCGCACTATTCTTATTTATTATAGTATTATTTTTTGTAGTAGAGAAGTGTTATGACCAACAAAACCACGTTACAAGGCATCAGTGCAGCTATCGCTGCATACGCGCTCTGGGGATTGCTCCCGGTCTACTGGAAAGCGCTCAACGGGGCATCGGCCACCGAAATTCTCGCCCATCGCATGATCTGGTCGCTCCTCTTCCTGCTTGGCGTGCTGGCGATCCGCCGGCAGTGGGAGTGGATTACGGTGATACGGCAACAGCGTCGTCTGCGGCTGACGTATCTGGCAAGTGCGATTCTGCTGGCGGCAAATTGGGGTATTTATGTCTGGGCAGTCCAGATCAATCGGGTCGTCGAAGCCAGTTTAGGCTATTTTATCAACCCGCTGGTCAGTATTGCGCTGGGTGTGCTGGTCTTGCGGGAACGGTTACGTCCGGCCCAGTGGCTGGCCATCGGTATTGCTGCTGCCGGGGTTGCCTGGCTGACCTACAGTGCCGGTGCGCTGCCCTGGATCGCATTGGCGCTGGCGTTATCGTTTGGTCTCTACGGTCTGTTACGGAAGCAGACGCCACTCGGTTCGTTTGAGGCATTGACGGTGGAGACGTTATGGATGTTTCCCCCCGCTCTCCTCTGGTTGAGCTGGCTGGCCGGTGCCAACGGCGGGATTCATCACGATACCGGCCTGTGGATGCTCTTGATCAGCACCGGTGTTGTGACTGCGGCACCGCTGCTCTTTTTCGGGGCAGCAACCCGACGCATCCCGCTGACGACAATCGGCATTTTGCAGTACCTGGCACCGACCCTTCAGCTCGTGCTGGGTGTGCTGGTCTACGGCGAACCCTTCTCAACTGCCCAACTGATCGGCTTTGGCGCAATCTGGACGGCACTGGCCATTTATACGCTTGATAGCTTTATCGCTGTTCGGCACTACCGGGCGAAATTATCACAAGAGGCGATACAGCGGTAGTATTGCTGCAAGCGCTCACCGTCATCGAGATCGAAGGCCAGGGTCGGTGTGCTGATCAGGCTGGCCCGCAAGCCGAGCCGGGCAGCCGTGCGCAGATGATAGCCGGCACTATCCGGCCCAAAGCCAAACGGCAATTGCGACGGCAGGTGCAGCCCTAACGCATTTGTCCCTTGACCATGCTGGTCAGGGGCAACCACCACGTCGTTGTCGGTGAGCGCTTCGCTGAGCAAGATCAGATCACGTACTGTCACAAAGGGTAAATCGCCGGCAAGAACCATCATGATCTGCACACCGGCAGCCTGAATTCGCTGCCGCGCCTCGGTCAGGGCTGCATTCAACTCTTCCTGGTTATCGGGGAGCCACTCAATCCCCTCGCTATCGGTTGCCAGGGTTGGTTCAGGGCTGACCAGCCAGATACGGGCCGGGATTGACAGGTAGCTAACGGCCTGGCGCGCCGTTGTGATCACATGGCGCACCATTGTCACCACGAGCTGTTGGCGATCCGCCGGATCGAGCAGATCGATCAGGCGCGATTTCGCCAGGTGTAGACGCTTGATGGGAATGACAATACCGATCACACTAACGACCTCGCTGTGGACGGCGCAATGAGGCTGGCCAGTTCCAGCGTCGCACGGGCCAGGGCCATCTTTTCTGGCATACCGCGCATGATTGTGTCGGTAACCAGCGTTGCAATCCCGCGAGACTGAATAGCCGGCGCCAGCTCCGCATCAATGGTGTCGATCACGATCCCATCGATCAGGTCGGCATACGTCTCGGCCACACCGAGCGCAGTCGGGGTGAGACCAACCGCTTTCATCAGTGGGACAGCCGGACCCTTGATTGCTGCGCCACCAACAATCGGACTAACTGCCACCACCGGCGTATTCGTTGTCGTCAGAGTGGTACGCACTTCAGGAATGGCCAGAATTGGCCCTACACTCACCACCGGATTGCTCGGCGCGATAATAATGACCTCTGCACTCATTAGCAAAGGCAACAAGGCAGGAGCTGGCCGAACCGGGCCGGCAGCGTGCAGGCGCACGCCGTGTACGACCGGTTGACAGCGCTCGCGGACAAAATACTCTTCAAAATGCAGTTCGCCCTGATCGGTAAGGACGTGGGTAGGCGCCGGATCATCACTCATCGGGATGATTGAGACAGCCACACCCAATGCCTGCCGAATCTCATCGGCGACTTGCGAGAGGGTCGCACCGGCCTGCAACCGCGCCGTCCGGTAGATATGCAACGCCAGATCGCGATCACCGAGCTTAAACCAGGTAGGAGCGCCGAGCCGGGCCAGCCATTGCATACAGGCATCGGTATCACCGGCAATCCCCCAGCCCTGGTTGCGGTCAATCACATCTGCCAGCGTACAGGTGACGATATCGAGATCGGGGGAGATATATAAGCCGTGCAGCACCATATCGTCGCCGGTATTGACGACAGCCGCGATCCGTTCTGGGGCAACAACTGCTGCCAGCCCTTCGATAAAGCGAGCGGCACCAACGCCGCCGGAAAGTACAACTATCATAGGTACGCTGCGGAGTCTACAAAAGGAAACCGGCGTGATCCAACCACGCCGGTATCATCGGGTTCGTTAGAACAACAGATTCGCCAGTCGCCGCCGGGCCGGGCCTACCAGCGGATGGTCGTCACCGAGCAGAGCAAAGAGGGCGAGCAGTGCCTTGCGGGCACCATCATCCCGGAACGCTCGATCACGAGCGACCAGTGTTAACAGATGCTCTATCGCGGTGGCATAATCACCACTCCGCACTGCAATCGCTGCCTGGCGGTACAGCCCTTCGCTACCATCTGCCGGCTCTGCCGGCGCATTGACCAGATCGGCGATAGCCAGACCGGCAATCGCCCGGCCACCGAAGGGACCACCTGCCGGAACCTGCTTGAGCGTCGTAATGCCTTCGGGATCGCCGCGCAAAGCGAGCAGCCGCCCCAGATGGAAGAGCGCCGCCTCGTTATTTGGGTCTTGCCCCAGGATCAGGCGATAACGGGCAATCGCCTCAACCGGATTGGTTGCTTCGAGCGCCTGTGCCATCGCCAGCAGATCGGCATTACGGTCAGGCACGATCCGCTTCAGCCAGGTACGTACCTGACTCTCCGGCAACGCACCGGTAAACTCATCAACGATTTTGCCCTGATAGACCGCTTTGACGGCGGGAATACCCTGAACCCGGAACATCTGGGCCAATCGTGGGTTTTCATCCACGTTAATCTTTGCTAACACCCACGTCCCACCTGCTTCGCGTGCGAGCCGTTCAAGCGTCGGCCCAAGTACACGGCAGGGACCACACCACGGTGCCCAGAAATCGATGACGACCGGCGTCTGCTGTGAGCGTTGGAGCACCTCACGCTCAAAGGTTGCCTCGGTCACATCAATGACGACAGCCTGGGCAGTAGCTGGATTGGCTTTGTTCGATACTCCGGTGATCATGCCTGTTTTCTCCTTGCACCGATATAGTTTTCACTGTAACGTAGTGTACCAGAAAGCTGTTGAAGATGTGTCTACAAAGTGTAAGAAGAGTGTCAATCTTCACCTGCGCTGCAACTCCTGACGCAACAGGAAGATATAACCTACCCCCACAATGCCGGCAAAGGTAAACCACTGCAACGCATAGCTCAAGTGCGGCCCTTCGTCGAGGCGGTACGGATCGGGCGGACGGGGCAACGCACTGCTCCCATCGGGCAATTGCTCGATGAAGAGCGGTAAGAGCGGCGCACCGACCTGCTGCTGGATTGCCGGTACATCCACCCGTAACCAGGCATTGATGCGCGTTTCACCCGGTAACGGTAGATCGCGCCCGGCCAACGGACTATCAGGCCGTACCTGCGGTGCCCGCGCAATGCCTTCAATGGTCACCGGACGAGTAACAGCGTAGGCAGTAGCCGCACCCTGGGCCGAGGGAATCCACCCCCGATCCACCAGCACGGCTTGATCACTACCGGCAATCTGCAACGGGGTCAGCAAATGCACACCATCAACGCCGCTATCGGAACGGCGTCCACGCAGCACAACGCTCTCTTCATTACGGAACGTGCCACTCACCACCACCCGCCGCCCGATAACTGTGGCAGGATCAGTTGCAGGTGTCAGCGGAATCGCCGGTTGGGAAAGTGCAGCAAGCCGGGCAGCATTCGCTGCGCGCCGCTGCGCCAGTCGATCAAGCTGCCAGAAACCAAGCGTTATCAGGGTGACAAAAATGATCAGCGCGAACAGATGCTTGGCGATCCACCAGCCGCGCAAAAGACGATGAACGCGAGGAGAGGTTGTTGATGTCATCATGTGAGTACTCAAACGTCGTGCGTGTATACTTCGTCTGAGTGAGCAAGACTTCCTCTCTCATGATGCATCCATGCAGATGAAGGTAACATCTTGCCCACTTTCATAAGGAATGATACCACGTTCAGATGGTGTGCCGTCTACCAGCTCCGCTGCATAGTGCCCACAGATCGATCCCTCCCCCTCATGCGGTACAATATCTTCGATAGTCGCTACTGACTATCAGGACAGCGAAAAAACACAAGGAGGAAGAGTCGCATGGCACGCAAGCCTAGTCGGCTCGAATTTGCCGTAATCGGTCTTGGTCGCTTTGGGCGCAGTGTAGCGCTGAATTTAATCGAACGAGGCCACACTGTGCTGGGTATTGATCGCGACCCCAACATCGTGCAACAACTGGCCGACCGTATGACCCAGGTGGTTGCCCTGGACTCCAGCAACGAAGACGCGCTGCGGGCGGTTGACATTATGTCATTCGACACCGTTGTGGTCGCGATTGGCTCGCAATTTGAGGCCAACCTGATGACCACGGTCGCGCTCAAGAGTCTGGGTGTCAAACGAGTTGTTTGTAAAGCGCTGAACGAACGTCAACAGTACATCTTAACCAGGGTCGGTGCCGATATGGTGGTGCTACCCGAACATGAAGCTGGTGCCCGGCTGGCCTGGCAACTGTCAGAACCCCATGTCCTGGAGCATCTTAATCTCGGTTCCGGCTTTAGCGTCGCCGAAGTGCGAGTTCCGGCTCCATTGGTCGGCCAGACCCTGATGCAGAGTGGATTACGTCGGCGATATGGTATTAATGTGCTGGCCGTTAAACACAACGGCAAGATGATTGTCACCCCACCACCCGACTATGTCTTCAGCCGCGATGATCGGATTCTGATTATTGGCGCCGATTCGAGTATCAGCACCTTCTGCGATCTATCATCATGACAGCACTTGTTACTGGCCGCAATCTGGCTCGATTGCGGCGTAAGCCGATCCCACCACCTCTCCGGCTGGTCGGTGGGTTAGCCTTGTTAATCGTTATTGGCACGCTGCTACTGCTGCTTCCAATTAGCAGTACCCGGCCACTCACATTTATGGAAGCCCTGTTTACGGCGGCTTCAGCGTTAAGCGTGACCGGTTTATCGGTCATTACGCCGGTACAAGACCTCTCGCTGGTAGGGCAAATCTTGCTGATGTTGCTTATCCAGATTGGCGGTGTCGGGTTCATGGTGGTAGCCGTGATCATCTTCCGCCTGCTCGGTCGGCGAATCAGCTTTACCGACCGGATTGCCCTAAGCGACTCGCTGGGTCTGCTCTCGCCGGCAGCAATCGTCACGCTCACGCGGCGCGTGCTGATCACCGTAGTAACTATCGAAGCCATTGGCGCCATGCTGCTCTACATCCACTGGCGTACCGATCCCCGCCTCAGTGAAGGTCAGGCATTCTTCTATGCCCTGTTCCACGCTGTTTCTGCATTTTGTAACGCTGGATTTGACCTCTTCACCGGCACGCCCGGTTTTGAAAACGGTATTCCACGTGATAGTATTACCCTGTTTATTATGGGAATGCTGATCCTGACCGGCGGTCTGGGGATTCCAGTGATTGCAGACCTGATTTCGTATGCCAACGAACGCAAGCTCTCGCTGCACACGCGCATCACCCTGCTCGTGGTGAGCTTCCTGGTCGGGATAGGCACGTTCGGTCTCTGGCTCAGTGAGGGCTTCGACGCCGACGGCACCCTCCACGGCCAACCGCTCGACCGCCAGCTTATTGTGACCACCTTTCAATCGATCTCAGCCCGTACTGCCGGCTTTTCCGGCATGGATAGCTTTGAATCGTTGACGCCTGCCAGTCAGTTGTTGCTCATTGCACTCATGTTCATTGGTTGTGCGCCGGCATCAATGGGAGGCGGCATCACGACCGGCACCTTTGCCGTACTGTCAATCTCGCTGTGGAGCTACGCCCGTGGCTTGCCAACCGCGCAGTTTGCCGGGCGCAGCCTGGCTACCGGCATGGTACGCCGGGCCGCCGCCGTGCTCACCATCTCTCTCTTTGTTGTTCTCCTTGCATCCTGGCTCATTGTCGCCACCCATGATGCAACTCTTGACCAGGTTGTGTTTGAGGTGGTGTCGGCATTTGCCACCTGTGGCCTCACCCTCGGTTTTACCAGTGAGCTAAACACGTTTGGTCAGCTTATCATCATTGCGGTGATGTTTTGGGGACGCCTGGGGGCACTTACCATCATTACCGCCATAGCCCGCCAGAGCGCGACTCCACAACAGATCACCTATCCCGAAGAGCAAATCCTGATCGGATAACCTATGCGTCACCTGTACCTGCACATTCCCTTCTGTCACCGGCGCTGCTCCTATTGCGATTTTAACACCTACGCCAACATGGAGCACCGGATTGAAGCGTATGTTGATGCGCTGTGCCAGGAGCTGGCAATGTTGCGCGATCAGCTACCGCCATTGCCGGCATCGCCCGAAGCGGCGGCCTTACGCCCCAGCATCTTCTTCGGCGGGGGCACACCCAGCATGCTCTCGCCGGCGCAGATCGAACGCATTCTGCAAGCCGCAGCGGAGATCGTGCCACTGACAGGAGCGGAAATCTCGCTCGAAGCCAATCCTGGCACCGTCCTGGGTCGCGATTACCTGCGCGATCTGCGTAGTCTGGGGATCAATCGCCTCAGTATGGGGGTACAGAGTCTGCATGACCCGACGCTACGGATGCTGGGCCGCATTCACACAGCAGCCGAGGCTTATGCCAGTTTCAATGACGCCCGTGCGGTTGGGTTTGAATCGATCAACCTGGATTTTATCTTCGGCTTGCCGGGGCAGGATATTGAGCAATGGCGGGCAACCCTCACCGAGATTATCCGATGGGAAGTAGACCATATTGCCCTCTACTCGCTCATCCTGGAAGAGAACACACCGCTTTACGCGCAGGTCACCGCCGGACGCTTGCAGATTCCCGATGACGACCTGACCGGTGCAATGTACGAACTGGCGATGGAGATGCTTGGCGCTGCCGGCTATCGCCACTACGAAATCTCAAACTGGGTGCGCCCATCTGTATCCGACCGCCCCGATGCACCACCGGCCCTGGCCTGTCAGCACAACCTGGCCTACTGGCTCAACAGCGACTATCTTGCCGCCGGTGCCGGCGCCCATGGCCACGTCTTTCCGCAACGTTACGCGAATCTACGCCCTATCGACAGCTACATCACGGCTGTGCAATCTGGTCGGCGACCAATCGCCGAAACCACCCTGCTCACATCCGCCGATCTGGCAGCAGAGACCATGTTCATGGGGCTGCGTCTCGACATCGGGGTCGGATTTGCCCACTTCGCCGCCCGTGTCGGACAATCACTGCTGGATTACTACGGCCCAACGCTCGAACAGCTCAGTCAGCAGGGATTGATCGAATGCAGCGCACAGCGGGTCTATCTCACCCCGCGTGGACGGATGCTCGGCAACCAGGTCTTTGCACATTTTGTGTAAAAAAGACATCATTTGTACCGCAATCGATCATATCATGCCCCCTGGATTGCGAGAGTATGTCAAGCGGGGTCCACACTCTCTGCTATAATGATGGTATGAACAACAACATAACGCTCGAAGAAATTGCGCGCCTGCCCACGTCATATCAGGTCGCGCACATCCGAATCGAACCAAATATCATCCTCGCCCCGATGGCCGGGGTCACCGATAGCATCTTTCGCCGCATGATCTTGCGGCTGGGTGGCTGTGGCCTGGTGAGTACCGAGATGACCAATGCGGCCAGTGTTAGCCCCAAAGCCCTGCGCCGACATCGGTTGCTCGACTATTTGCCTGAAGAGCGGCCTTTGACGATGCAAATCTCCGGCAACGATCCTGATCTGGTGGCAAATGCGGCGCGGGTCGTCGAACAATTGGGGGCCGACATTATCGACATCAACTGTGGCTGCCCATCACCCAAAGTGACCGGTGGTGGCCACGGATCAGCGCTGCTGCGCGATCTACCGAAGATGGAACGGCTCTTGCGCGCCGTGCGCGAGGCGGTCCAGATTCCGGTCACCCTCAAGTTTCGTGCCGGCTGGGACGAACAGAGCCTCAACTTTATTGAAGCCGGGAAGCGGGCTGAAGCAGCCGGCGTATCTGCACTGGCCCTGCATCCACGGACGCGCGAACAGGGGTACAAAGGTCAGGCCGACTGGTCGCGGGTAGCTGCACTCAAACAGGCCGTCTCCATCCCGGTGATCGGAAGTGGCGACGTGACCAGCGCTCACGACGCGCTTATCCGTCTGCGCGACAGCGGTGCCGACGGTGTCATGATCGGACGGGGAGCAATGGCCAACCCCTGGATATTTCGCCAGATCGCCGATCTGAGGCGGGGAGTGACGCCATACGTACCGACGCCGGCAGACAAACGCAACCTCTTGATCGAATACATGACCATTTGCGCCGAGGAACTGCCAGAGCGGCTGGCGCTTAACAAGATCAAACAGTTGATCGGTCAGTTTCATGTTGGCCTGCCCGGCAGCAACCACCTGCGGGTAGCCGTTCACACATCAACCAGCCTGGCCGAGGCACGTGACGCCATCGAACGATTTTTTGCCCCATTCCTCGAATCAGACCGAGTCGTGCAGGAAATGGTAGCGGCGGATTAGCCGTTTGCCGGATAAGCGGTAGCCGGTGACACGGAAACCTGTTCACCGACTACCTGACCTGAACGACAGTTGAGCAGAGCCTGCCGACCAACACCCCAATCATTCTCTAGGGTAGATCAACCTGCTTATCAGCAGCCTGATCGTCCTCTCGTGATCTTCAGGCAGCCGGACAACCCATCCACCTTACACTGCCAGCGATTACACCCGGTGGTGGCGCATCTGGCATGCTAATTATCACCATCACCAAACAAGTGAACTATAGCCTTCACCAACAACACTATAAGATCACCTTCAACAGGCACATCTAAAAACATTCTCTGCAACCTTAGTGTTGGTAATACACTCGTTACGAGCTATTACTAGAATGCCAACCATAGAAAAAGAGTAATTCACTTAGCAATCGTCGTATAGATACTATTCACCATGCAACTTTTGCAGCGTATTATTTGACATGACCAACATATAAACCTGACAGGCTATGGTATCGGCAACACCTTCCCGTCTTTTACTTAGGGTATCCACTTAGAGAGGAGTGACTCACTTACTAAAGGCTTAACCTAATTATCAACAAAGGGAGAACCTATATGAAACGATTCCTGATCCGTTTCTGGGTTTTCTTGCTGATTGTCACGCTACTGCGTGTTGACCAGCCTATGCACGTAGTTCAGGCAGCAGGGTTTGTTGTTAATAGTCTGGCCGACGATACCGTAGATAATGACCTTTGTACTCTTCGCGAAGCGATTCTAACCTCTAACAATATCCCTCCAAACGATGATTGCGGCCCCGGCAGTGCTGATGATGATGTTATCACGTTTAGCGTAAGTGGAACAATAGTTCTAAATACGCCGATGGTAAATATTACCAGTGGACAAGGGGCATTGACCATTGATGGCGGCAGAAATATCGTCATCAGTGGAAACAATCTTGCTATATTTACCGTCGCTGTCGGTGCGGATCTCACCCTAAGCAACCTGACAGTTACTGATGGCAATGCGACGCTTGGTGGAGCGATCAATAACCTGGGAGGTACAGTAAATATTATCAATAGTACCTTCTCCAACAATGATGCATCAAATCTGGGTGGAGCAATTTACAATACAGGTGGTATCGTCACAATCACCAGTAGCACTTTTACCAATAACAGTTCAGCTACTCTCGGTGGAGTTATTTATAATACAGGTGGCACGGTAACTATCACTAATAGCACCTTCTCTAATAATAACGCAGCTTTACTTGGCGGAACCATTTACAACGTTAGCGGAACTATCAATCTTTACAATACTATCGTTGCAAATAGTGGTAGCAGCGGTGATTGCGTGAACCTGGGCACAATTGGGGCTGCCTATAATAACCTGATTGAAGATAGCACCAATGCCTGTGGCTTGATAAATGGTGTGAATGGTAACATTATCGGGTCTGATCCTGATTTAGGCCCCCTGACAGGTGCTCCCGCCTACTTTCCTCTAAATACCGGTAGTCCGGCGATTGACAATGGGAGCAATGCTTACTGTGCAGCAACCGATCAGCGCGGCGTTTTACGGCCACAGGATGGCGATGGAAACAGCAGTGTGGTTTGCGACATCGGTGCATATGAAGTAGATATTGCCACCCGGACGGTGGTGAACATCACCCGCGCCGGAGCTGATCCCACCAACGCCGCTACGGCGACCTTTACCGTCACCTTCAGCGAGCCGGTCACCGGCCTGGACAGCGCCGACTTCAGCCTCACCACCACCGGCAGCATTAGTGGCGCGAGTGTCGGCAGCGTGAGCGGCAGTGGCGCGTCCTACACCGTTACCGTCACTACCGGTAGTGGCGATGGTACTCTGCGGCTGGACATTCCAACCGCTGCCACCATCACCGACCTGGCCGGCAATACCGTCGGCGGGCTGCCGTTCACCGGCGGCGAGAGCTATACCATCGACAAGACCACCCCGACGGTGGTGAACATCACCCGCGCCGGAGCCGATCCCACCAACGCCACTACGGCGACCTTTACCGTCACCTTCAGCGAGCCGGTCACCGGCCTGGACAGCGCCGACTTCAGCCTCACCACCACCGGCAGCATCAGCGGCGCGAGTGTCGGCAGCGTGAGCGGCAGTGGCGCGTCCTACACCGTTACCGTGGCCACCGGCAGTGGTGATGGCAGTCTGCGACTGGACCTCAACCCATCCGGCACCGGGATTACCGACAGCGCCGGGAATGCGATTAGCGGTGGCTTCACCGGCGGCGAGAGCTATACCATCGACAAGACCACCCCGACGGTGGTGAACATCACCCGCGCCGGAGCCGATCCCACCAACGCCACTACGGCGACCTTTACCGTCACCTTCAGCGAGCCGGTCACCGGCCTGGACAGCGCCGACTTCAGCCTCACCACCACCGGCAGCATCAGCGGCGCGAGTGTCGGCAGCGTGAGCGGCAGTGGCGCGTCCTACACCGTTACCGTCACTACTGGCAGTGGTGATGGCAGTCTGCGACTGGACCTCAACCCATCCGGCACCGGGATTACCGACAGCGCCGGGAATGCGATCAGCGGTGGCTTCACCGGCGGTGAGAGCTACACCATCGACAAGACCACCCCGACGGTGGTGAGCATCACCCGCGCCGAAGCTGACCCCACCAACGCCGCCACGGCGACCTTTACCGTCACCTTCAGCGAGCCGGTCACCGGTCTGGACAGCACCGACTTCAGCCTCACCACCACCGGCAGCATCAGCGGCGCGAGTGTCAGTAGCGTGAGTGGTAGTGGCGCGGCCTACACCGTTACTGTCACGACCGGCAGCGGCGATGGCAGCCTGCGGCTGGACATTCCAACCGCTGCCACCATCACCGACCTGGCCGGCAATGCCGTCGGCGGGCTGCCGTTCACCGGCGGTGAGAGCTATACTGTGGATCGGAGCCTGCTGACCGTCACCATTAACCAGGCTCCTGCACAGACAGACCCGGCCATTAGCAGCCCGATCCGCTTCATCGTGATCTTCAATAAGCCGATTAACCCGACCACCTTCACCGCCAGCGATATTACGCTCGGTGGTAGTGCACCCGGCACACTGACTGTCACCATCACCGAGATTGCGCCAAACAACGGCACTACCTTCGAGGTAGTAGTCAGTGGGATGAGCGGCAACGGTACGGTCATCGCCAGTATTCCGGTGAATGTCGTGCAAGACCTGGCAGGGAACGGTAATACGGCCAGCACCAGTACTGACAACGAGGTGACCTACCAGCCTGAAATTCGTATCTATTTGCCGGTGATTATGCGGTAGGATCGTGGCTTCATCGCTCCCTGGCCCCTCCCTTCTCCAGGCTTCCGGGAGAGGCGAGGGGTCAGGCTATTGCGCAGCATCATCATAAATCAACAACCCGCCTTTGGTCACACATTTGCCACCTGCAAGCTGCAAGTTTCATAGCCACTGCTCACCGGCGCGATCCTGCGGCCTGCACTCTCAGAACAATCACACTGCCCTGATGTGAGAGACCTGAAGACCTGCCAGTTGTGATACTATGAAATACAGTGAAAGAGCGAAGAAAGCAGACAGGCAGTAGTATGCATGACGGGTATCTGTTTACACTGGGGATTTGTGGCAGCGCTGAAGAGGATGATCCGGGGCCGGTAATGTTAAACAGTTTGCTGGCCGCGCTACCGCCGGTCAAACGAGCTGCGTTTTTAGGGACAATCCCATCAGATCAACCCGATCAGCTTATTGCTGAGATAATCACCGACATGCGTGACGCCGAGTTGATCGTGATCGTCACTCCGGCTACCACACCACAGCTCCCGAACCGCCTCAACAACCTCTTGCGTGCAGCTTACGCTGCCGGGGTTGGCGGTCGCTTTGCCACACTCATCGCCGTCGGCCCATATGCCGCTGCTGTGTTGCCCGCATTGCAGGCTGCGGCAGCCACGTGCGGTCTGCGGATAGCCAGCACCTGCGCTGCCAACACTGACGATGAACCACCCCTGGCCGATGTACAGGCGGCTTACGCTACTGCACGCGCTGCTCTCGCCCCGCACGCATTGCCACACTGAAAAGAGCACATGCAGGCTATGACGACCCCACGCATTCCGGCAAACAAAATCTGGATCGCCGATGAAGCCATCTACTACCTGCTCGCACGTCCGGCGCTCAAACGGAGCTTCGATCACGTCTGGTTTGCTCAATACGGCCCGCGTCCCGACCCACGTCACGGCCCGTACATCTTCTACCTTAACCATTCAGCGTGGTGGGATGGGTACATGATGATGCTGATCCATCGCGCCATCATGCACCGTGCGTTTGATAGTTATGTCATGATGGAAGAGCGTCAACTACGTGCTTACCGCTTCTTCACCTGGTGCGGTGCATTTTCTATTGAACGACGCGATCCTGATGATGCGCAACGCTCGCAGCTCTACGCTGCGAATCTGTTACGCGAACGGCGAGATCGAGCACTCTACATCTTTCCGCAGGGACGGATCGAGGCAAACGACTATCGGCCACTGACCGTTTATCCCGGTATTGCCCGCATCGCTGCACTGGTCGGCGATGTAACCCTCTGCCCGATTGCTTTACGCTACGAATTTCTGGGCCAGCAATGGCCACACGCTTTCGTCCAGATTGGCCCTGCCCATCCACCGGCCAGTCGCGATGATATTGAAGCAATCCGGCGCGATGTGGCAATGCGCCTGACGGATGCGGTTGACCGATTACGTACTGATGTGATCGAGCAGCGGCTCGGTCGCTTTCAGCCGCTGCTCAGTGGACGCTGGGGCATTGACCGCACCTGGGACGCAGTCAGGGGTTGGTTTCGGCGACGCGGCGGAGACGACGGGCCAGCCGCGGTAGCAGCCAATCGCCTGCGAGCACGATCATAATCAAACCACCAATCAGGGCGGGCAAGACCTGACCACGGGCAAGATTGACTACGACAAACATCGTCAGATTGGTCAGGTAGAGCACTGGTGGCAGCCAGATCATAAACGGCTGTGGCGTATGACCACGGCGAGCGGCTGATCGTCGCTGATGGAGCAACACCCACGACAGGATCAGACTCGTCACCCACCACGCGATAAAGTTGGAAGCCGGAATGCCGTAATAGACTCCACCCTCTGCGCTTGACCAGACCCAGTAACGGTTGATATAGACGGCAAACGGCTCAATAGTTACGTCAAGTAACAACGCGAATGATGCCGCCGTCAGCACGCGAGTTGGATTAAGCTGATGATCATTGACCGGCTTACCATCGCGGTGGCCGATGCGCTCGGCCACACCAACTGCCGCAACCACGATCAAGAGCCAGGCAAACGGGATTGCCAGTGGCACCACGCCAAAAATTTGTGGTTGCAGCACATCGGTGTACGAATAGCTACCAAAAGGGAAGCCTGTGGTTGCCCCCACATGCTCAACCGCCCAGGATACGACCAGGATCAGACCAGCAGCAATCGCCCCCCACCACCGATAACGAACCGTCAACCAGAATCCCATGAGCGTGCCTTGCAAAATAAGCAGCGCTCCTCCCATCCACGTTCCCCAGACCGGCACCTTATCAAGGGCCACCAACACGATTGCAAAGGGATAAATGAAAAGGTAGACAGCAAAGAGCGTGACAACAGCACGACGCAAATTCTGTAGTATAGACTGATCGGAAAACATAGAGTAGTATATCCCTGATAAATGGGTCATACCATTCGGTAGCCCCTATAGTTGATTATAGATTCGCTTTCATGGCCTGTCAAAGCCATGGCGTTATATTGAAATCTGACGGTGAAGACAGCGACTAATGAACCGGCCAGAGCCTGAGAATAGCAGAGTCACGGCCAGACAGATAGATTCCAGCGCTAACGTTAGAAGGTCATTGAAAATGAGAATTTGCTTAGTACCTTTTCCACGTGATTGACGGGCAGATACCCGGTACGACGCAAACCCAAAGCACACTCACTGATGAACCCTTATCCGCTTCGCATGCCACGTAATATCACACCTTCATTGATACTAGAACTTATTTCACAAAAGCTGTGCAGTCGTGCTCCCAGATGGTCGCCCAAGCGCATGAACACTTGCCAATCGCTAACGTCAGCTTATTCTGCTGCCAGGCTGCTGGTATGGCAGCGAGGAGGGCTGACGACGATCTCCAGTGCCATCGCACGCTGAATTGGGTGCCTTGCCCGCTCGTCATGCCCGTGTCGCGGCGTTTGGAGTGCGGCAGCATGGCTGCCGCAGCAGCCGCGCTCATGATCAAACGCGTGGCACGCCGTTGACCCTGCTGGTCACGGGGATGCGGTAGGTGCTCGTCGCAATCATAGAGTCGGTCAGGGATGAATGAGATGCCTTCTCATAGCCGTTTTTTGAAATTGATACTACTGATAATCGTTATTCATCAGTCCAATGATGGCATTTGACCCTTTCCGAGGGGTGGGATTCCCACCCGAACGCTTCCATCACCCGTACCACCGTCACCAAATGAGAGCGGAGGAAGGCTGAGGAGCAGGCATCCAGCCTGCTCCACGAGTGGCACACATGTTATATGCCACAACAAAGTATTACCACGGCACAGTTTTACGAGATACGTTCGACAAAGCAACAAACTACTTATGAATTTTCTGCTTTATTCCTCATCCTGAACAGCTATTTCTTGACAAAACTGTTATTGTGTTTAGGTACCATTTGTGCTAAACTGAATTTAGGAGAAAAGTACTATTGTCACCGGCGCCACCTCTCAACTGACAACCTTTGCAACGGCGCAGGGTAGGGGTCAGGGGGTGTCTCATGGTTAACACAAATGGTCATCCGGTGCGGATTCTCCTCGTTGAGGATGATAATAATATCGGGCGGATTATTGAACTGGCAATGCGCAGCATTAATACGCCCTACGAGTTTGAGTCGGTTCTCAGTGCGGAAGAAGCACTCGAACGCTGGGAGGCGCAGCCATTCGACTTGCTAATCAGCGATTACAATCTGCGGGGCATGAATGGTGTGCGATTAGTCAAGACGTTGCGTGAACGAGGCTATTATCCGGCAACCCTCATGGTTACCGCCTACGATTCAGCAGAAGTTCGCGAGGCTGTGAAGGAAGCTGCTATTGATAGCTACATGACCAAGCCCTTCTTTATCGATGAACTGATCGAGAACATTAAGCAACTTCTGCCTGGCAGTAAACAAATGCGAGAACGGATTATTAACGGTTAGTTTCCGTCACCAACTACCTGCAACCTCGCAAAAGGCTCAATAGCGCTCATCGGGGCAACCCTGGCGGTTGCCCCGTTACATCTCAATCCAGCAGTGCAGGTGTCCGGTGAAGCGGCAGCAGACCGGCGGTCTGTTGTTCAGGAGAGGGTAACGCAGATTCAGCCGGTTTATCCGAGGCGGCCATTAAGAGAGCACCCTGCGCCTGTAGCCGTCGTCCCAGCGTAAACAGCTCATTACTCAACGTCAACCGTCCATCTGCCATACGCGCCGCGGTCGTGACCAGTTCAGCCCGTCGAAACTGGGTGAACGGTGTAGGGTTACCGGCCTCAATCTGCTCGATCAATTGCCGGCGTAATGCCTGCAACTCAACCGGCACCTGCTGAGCAGCGATCAGCAATTCGAGCAGCGTTGGTGATAGCCCGGCTGCTAATTGCACTTCAATTGCCGGTAGATCGAACACATCAACTGTGGCGAAGAGAGCCATCGCCACGGTATAGTCTTGATTATCGAGCGTAATTGCGTGCCATTCGCGGCGACACAAAGTGGTGTAGTATTGACGAAAAACGGTGCGATCAAACCGATCCCCTAATAAATCCGTTGCTACGATCAGGGCCGCTTCAGCCCGTGCATCGTCAATCGCTCCGTCAGAACGCCCACGTGGCCCCAGCAAGGTCTTATCGATATCGATTAACACCGCAGTCTGCGCCCACGGAACCCCACGAGCCGTCAACGTGGCTGCCCACTCGTGCACAAGCGCCCAACGGGTCGCTGTTGCCACCACGCCCTCCCAATCGAGCGTCGCCGGTGCAACCGGGCGATCAACACCGATGAAGCCATATGCAGCGACCTCGGCAAGCGCCTGGAGGTGCAGGGTCAAGAGTCGATCATTCTCGGTATCCCCGATCACAACAACGTGTGTCAGCGGTGGCCCATTCCGCAACGCCTGAGCAGCACGTGCCAGTGCCAGAATGACCCGCGCATACGCCGTATCACGCTTCCGCGGCGTTGCATTGGCAGGTAAGCCGAGAAGCGTGCGCAGTGCCGGCAAGCCGGGCAAGCTGGCATCGCAAGGTTGTAAATCGCGATAAATGACGCGATCTTCGGTCAGATCAGCAATCGTTGCCCAGGCACTCATGCCAGCCACCCCTGTGCGTGCATCAATTCGGCATTGAGAATAGAGGCACCGGCGGCGCCACGAATTGTATTGTGACTCAGTGCAATCAGCTTGATATCGAACAATGAGCATGGACGGATGCGGCCCACAACCGTTGCCATACCACGTCCGGCATCGCGATCACGGCGTGGCTGTGGCCGATCCGGCTCGTGGCGCACGATAATCGGTTGCTCTGGTGCGGTAGGCAGCCGCAATTCCTGGGGTAGAGCACGGAAATTACTTAGCACCGTCGCAATCTCTGCCGGATCAGCTTTGCGCTCCAGCTCAATTGAGAGACAGACCAGATGTCCCTCTAACACCGGTACCCGATTGCAATGGGCTGAGGTCGTGAACCCAGCCGGCACAATCGTCTCCCCCTCTAACCGACCGAGCATCTTTTGAGGTTCAATTTCCAGTTTTGGCTCTTCCCCACCGATATAGGGGATGACATTGTCAACCACATCGTAGCTGGGCACACCCGGATAGCCTGCACCAGAGAGAGCCTGCATACTTACCAACAGCATCCGCCGCACGCCAAACGTATCAAGCAGTGGGCGTAAGACCATCGTTGCCGGCGTGGACGTACAGTTAGGATTGGTCACAATCGCCCCTGACCAACCACGGCGCCGGCGCTGTACCGGAATCAGGGCCAGATGATCGGGATTCACTTCAGGAATAATCAGAGGTACATCCGGCTCCATGCGATGATTCGAAGCATTGGAGCAGACAATATGCCCGGCTGCTGCCAGACGCTGTTCAATCGGGCCGGCGACCGTGCTGGGGAGAGCAGAAAAGACGAGCTGAGCCGGTAGATCGGCATCGGCATCGAGCACGGTGAGATTGGCGACGGCTGCCGGCATCGGGGTGTCGAGTACCCATCGGCACACTTCGTGATATTTCTTCCCTGCACTGCGCTCGCTACCGGTCAATGCAACAACCTGAAACAATGGATGTCCTTCGAGTAATTGAATAAAGCGCTGGCCCACTGCACCGGTGGCACCAAGCACTGCAACCGGAATTGTTGCCATCTGTAACCTCCTGGCGATAGCACATTGTCACCCCACATTATACCCGCTTCTGAACAGTTGCATACACAACAAAATCTGTTGTAATTTGCTCACCAAAGTTGTGAAAAAAGTCGGCAAAGGTATGGCATTTTACCAAACGATGATGTATAATTTCCGTGATACCTGAAACATTTTTCATTTTTGCCCCGTTTCATGCTCCTCCCACGACGCAGGAGTCGTTCGTCAGGTAGTGTAATACGTGATCATTGTCGATCACAAAGGAGGGAGCAGCACTATGATCGACCCACTCGTCCAACGCTTGCTAGAGCAGGTGCTCGACACACCAACCAAGCTGCACATGCTCCTGATGTTCCATGAGCATCCACGCTGTGAATTGACCGCAGCCGCAATTGCCGAGCGGCTCTTCCGTGATATTTGGAGTGTAGAGCAGGCGCTTGAAGACCTGACTGCTGCCGGCTTCCTGTCAGTAGCCCAGGTCACAGGTGGTCAACCCGTGTATCGATACACACCGCCGCCGGAATGGCACGAGGCAATTCGGCGTCTTGTCCGTAGTTACAATGATCCTATCGAGCGTGATATGATTCAGCGTACCATTCGTGATCTGTCAGTTTATGCTTCATTTCGACGCAGTGAGCTGGAACGGTTTGAGTTTGTCTGACAGCACAGCAGGGGCAGTTCATACATCCCTCTGCACCCCTTCCTGAATGGGAATGCAGAGCTGAGCAAATTCTGGTTTGACCATAGCTTTGCCCAGCCACACGTTGGACGGTAACACTATTCACATCCGACAGATGAAGAAAACAGTTCAACACCTCTTACCGATAAGGTAAAGGTGTTGTTCTTATCTGCATTCCCATACGACATATTGTCTCCAGCGATCAGCAGAGGATGAGGCATAGTCTGTAACCTACGGCCCGTAAGGAAACTGACCCGTCCCGCTCACCAGTTCACCTGGCGAATTACTGCTCCGTGATAGCGTCGTAAACTGTACCGTCTCGGTCAGTACATTACCGTAGATGTCAGTTATGCGTAGGGTAAAGGGGCCGAGTTCGCCATTGGCACACTGACACTGTCTGATGAAATAGTTGTATGTGGTTCGGTTCAGTTGTACCCATTGTCCCTGGGGTGTACGATATTCCATGCGGGCAATCGGATTACGATGATGGCGAACCTGAAATGCCAGCCACCACGGATTACTGCCATCCTTAAGATGAAATTGCACCGGCCCGCTAAGTGGTGGACTGATCACACGCCAGGTGATCGGAACTCTTCCCCAGGCGCGTGGGGCAATGCGATCAAAGGCTTCGGGGCTGAGATCGAGATGGTTTTGCCCACAACCGGGGTTGTCCGGGCACATATCAACAATCCGTACCACGACACTACCTTGCGGCCCGAAGACCTCAACATACGCACCGCAGTAATCGGCATTTCCGTAATTGAGGTAGCTGATCGCGGCAACCATCTTATCGCCTGGAATGGGATCAAATAGACAACTCCCGCTGCCATCGGCTTCGAGATAGAAGGTAGCTTCACCGCTCAGCAGTGGATTTTGGGCCGGACGTACCACTAAAGGCAGATGAACACGATACGGAGGTTGGGTAAAGACTGGGTTGGCAATAAGCCAGAAAAACCCTGTCAGGCAGATTACGAGAGCGATCTGTAACCTTCCGGCAGACCATTGCATGCAGAACCTCTTTCAACCCCTCCCATGACCAGTGTGCTGAGGAGCATCGGATAGAAGTCACCGTCTACCGCAGAGACAAAACCATGCTTCGTCTCTGCGGGTTGGCTACCTCTTCACGTGTCAGTTTAGTCAGCACTCGCTACCAGTTGCTCTAACCGATCAACATACGAAGCCATTACGGCAAAGGTACGTTCAACCGGTTCAGGGGAAGCCAGATCAACACCAGCCCGCCGTAAAATATCGAGCGGGAAGCGCGAGCCACCGGCTTTCAAAAACTCGTTGATGTAACGCTCGGCAGCTCCAGCCTCGCCGGCAATAATCGGTGCAGCCAGCGCATGCGCACCGGCAATGCCGGTTGCGTACTGGTAGACGTAGAAATTGGCGTACAAATGGGTTGAGAATTGGGCCCAGGTATTCCCGACCCGTGCTCGATCAACGACTACCTCGGTACCGTAGCCCTCGGCGAAGAGATCGGCCATCAGGTCGTTAAAGATGGTAGCAGTCAAGGGTTGACCACGTTCGGCGCGCTGATGGATCGCCAGCTCAAAGCGTGCCAGCGTCGGCATGATGAAGAAGTAACGGTGAAAATTGGACATGGCCTCTTCGATAATGGCAATTTGCGCATTACGGTCAGTTAAAGTCTTGAAGAGATAATCACGCACCAGTGCCTGATTGAAGTTTGAAGCAACTTCAGCCAGAAAGAGGCCGTAATTTGTGTAGATCACGGGCTGAGTGCGTCGGGTATAGTACGAATGCATCGAATGGCCTAATTCGTGGGCCAGGGTACTGAGACCGAAGATGTCATCGTTGTACGACATCATGATAAACGGGTGAGTGCCGGGCGCACCCGTCGAGAAGGCACCGGCCCGCTTACCACGATTTGGGTAGACATCGACCCAGCGCTGTTCACGCAGACCACGCCGCATAATCTGGACGTATTCCTGCCCCAGTGGCGCCATACCCTCGCAGATCCAATCGACGGCCTGCTCGTAGGGCACAACCAGCGGTGTCGCCAGGGGAGCTTTGGTATCGTAGACGTGTAACTCATCAACCCCCAGCGCTGCCCGTCGGACTCGCCAGTAGCGGTGCCAGATCGGCAAATGACGCTCGAAGGTCGCAATCAGGTTATGGAAGACTTCGAGCGGAATAAAATTCGGTTTCAAGGCAGCTTCCAGAGCCGAAGCGTAACGACGAGCACGGGCAATGAAAACATTCTGCTTCACCCCGGCAGCCAGACACTGGGCCATCGTATTTTCAACCGCAATGTGGGCATCGGCATAGCCTTCCCAGGCATTCTTGCGGAGTGTACGATCTGGATGCGTAATTAATGCGTTGATCGTACCCTGAGTGATTTCGTGGGCTTCCCCATTGCTATCGTATGCCGGTGGGAAACGCAGCTCGGCATTGGCCAATACGCCGTGTACGGCACTGGCGGCAGCGAAGGGATCACGCACCTGTCCCAGCAACTCTTCCACCTCGGCTGAACGAATATGAGCTGCCCGCGCAATCAGACGCTCGAAATAGTGGTAGTAGGTGTTCAGATGCTCATCACGCTCGGCCCACGCCAGCAACTGATCACCACCGATGGCCAGCAACTCCGGTTCACCAAATGCCAGGGCTGCACTGGCGCGTGCCTGCAAACCAATTGCCCGATCACGCATCGCACTTGCTTCGCGGTCATTGGTGTCAACGGTATAGAACATGGTAGCGAACACCGTAATCTGACCAACATTACGCAGGATGTCCTCACTCAGCGCCAGAAACTCGCCAATCACCTGCGGCCCTTCCTGCAGGCGACCGCGAAACTGAGCAGCACTGGCGATCATGGCATCGGTCTCGGTGATTGCCGCTTCCCACGCCTCCTGTGACGGAAAAATGCTGTATGGATCCCACTTGTACTGATCGGGGATTGCGCTACGTTCTTTCACTGTCTGCATAGTCATTGTCCCTTCGATACGATAGCGGTTCGCAGGTATTATACTCTCCCAACGACAAACCGTATTTGCGGTATGGCCGATGGTGCCCGCAGCAACATATCAGCACGGGTAACATACCTTCAGATCACAACTATATACAACTCGCCTCCACTGCATTCGATGCAAGCGACAGCATGACAAAGCCATCCGCACGTCGTTCATCCAGACAGGAGACACACCTCATGCGATGCGGTTCGAATGACAAACGAGTGCCTGGAGGAGACAACATCCTTGCCTGAAAGCCAAAAGTTGTTGGCTCATGTTCAAACTCGGTGCAGTAGAGTACACTCATACGTGCCCTTGCGTCGTAGTAAAACCCAATGATTGACCGGCTGCACCACTTCTGAACATGAGCCAAGTTGTTTATCGTTACAGTATCTCCATCATTGATTACCAAGGAGGTGACAATGTCATCGGAACAACGTGCCACCCTCTTGCATCGATTCGAGCGGATCAGCGAACTGCCGATGCTCTTGCTGTCATTTGGCTTCCTGATCATCTTCCTCCTGGTTGAGAGCAACGTGTTTGAAGCAACGATCACCCTGGTTCTTGATGGACTGCTCTGGCTCATTTGGGGGATATTCCTGGCTGAACTGGTGGCAAAACTCTACCTGGCACCTGATCGTCTACACTATCTACGCTCACATTGGTTTGAAGTCATCATCATCGTCTTACCGTTCCTTCGCCCCCTGCGTCTGCTGTGGCTACCCATCGTGCTCGCTCGTCTCTGGAAGCAATCGCAGCGTGCTCTACGCCGCAAGATGCCGGCATTTATCGGGGTAAGTAGCCTGGTTATGGTATTGATTACCGCGACCCTGATGTTCATCGCCGAGCGGGGTTCCGGTGGCCCGATCACATCATTCGCCGATGCCATCTGGTGGGCACTGGCCACCATCACAACGGTCGGCTATGGGGACACCTATCCGGTGACCGCATTGGGACGGGGAATTGCCACATTTCTGATGATCGCGGGGATTGCTCTCTTCGGGCTACTAACAGCTAACGTAGCGGCCTTCTTTGTTGAAGAAGATACGGTTGATCGCAGTCAGGCCGATCTAGCAATGATTAACGAGCGTCTTGCCCGGATTGAGCAATTGTTGGCGGAGATAGTTCAGCGAGAGGCACGTGAGCGATAACAGTATGGCGGGGCTGGCGCGACTCGAACGCGCAACCATCGACTTAGAAGGTCGGTGCTCTATCCATTGAGCTACAGCCCCGTATGCCCATACTATACTGCAAACCGGGCAATTCTGGCAAGATCGATCCGGCAGTAGAATGCTTAATTCGCCGCAATCTGCTCAAAACTCAATTGATAATTTCGGGTTGCCACATCACCCAACCGTGACGGCCAGCGCCCGGTCAGAGCCTGGGTAATCTTGCCGGCATGCTCGTGGGAATTCTCGATGAATAGCGTATAGCGCTGCTGAATCCCGGCGGCAACGGTACCGGCCAGATACAAACCCGGCACGTTCGTCTCCATGGTTGCCGGATTGTAGAGCGGAACTCGATTCGGCCCTTGCAAGACCACGCCAGCCTGTTCGAGCAGACGCTGATCACCACGAAAGCCGGTTGCCAGCAACACAAAATCGGTCGGGTGGTAGAAGTGATCAGTGGTTGGTTGACCATCTTCGTCAGTATGTGCCAGCACCACGCCGCCGCTATCGATAGCAACGGGTGTTGTGCGTGCTAAAAACCGAATTGTACCTGCCTCAACCTGCGCCAGAAAATCGGGCAATAACCAGTGCTTCACGCGCTGCGCATCTAGTTGTGATCGGCGATACGCCAGCGTCACCTGAGCACCGGCACGCCAGCAACGCAGTGCCGCCTCGACCGCCGAATTCTTGCCACCAACGATCAGCAACCGACGCCGAAAGTAGTCGTGTGGATCGCGAAAATAGTGACTGACGTGCGGTAAATCCTCACCGGGAATATTGAGCCGGTGCGGATAGTGCATATCGCCGATAGCCAGTACCACACGCCGGGCACGATAACGACGCTCACCGCTATGCGGTCGGGTAATCAGCGTAAAACCCTCGTGGTCGGGAATCAGATCGCTTACCGGTTCGTAGCTCTGGATATGCAGATCGAACAGCTCGACGACCGACCGCAAATACGCCAGATACTCTTCGCCGGTAATCCGTTGTTGATGATTGTTTTGAATCGGCACCCCGGCAATTGCCAGCCGTTCGGTCGTGCTGAAGAAACTGGTATTGCGCGGCCACCACGTCATCGTATACCCAATCTGATGTGCATCGAACTGAATATAATCAACCCCGGCCTGTTTGAGACAGACCGCTACTTCGAGACCAATCGGGCCGGCACCAACGATTGCCACGTCGTGCTCAGCCGTAAGCGGTAATTCCTCGTAGTGCATGAACTCTTTCCTCCGTTGACGATATGAATTATTCCATGTGTATCATACCTGGAAACAGGTACGACCATCTCAACTTCGATGTACATGACTGACGGTAGAACATCCTGGATGATCAACAAGTGTCCAGACCACGACCAGGAAGTTCACCGTAACGAATACCCTGCCTTCGCCACCACTGCTGAACAGAGCCACTTACCCCACCACGACAATCCGCACAGGCTGCCGGGATTCCAGATCATGCGAACATGTGTTAAAAATCCCTATTGACACAAACGTTCGAGTGTGATATGGTAAAAGTGTAGTACGAGTAAGTACGTGCAAGGAAGAGGAGGGACCATGATGCTGACCACAGCAGATATTCCACAGGCCGATGTACTTTGGGATGTAGCGCGTGTCGCCGAAGCAATCGCTCGCGGGCGGATGACGGCTGAGGAGATTGGCGCCTATCTCGGCGCAAAAGGTCAGCGTCAAGGTCTTTACTACATGCAAGCCGCTCGCATCATCGGGTTGATTGAAATCAGCGAGCAAACCGAAACAGCCCAACTCACCAAGTTCGGACTTGCCTTCACCCGTTATAACCGTGCCGATCAGCGCTCCGCACTACGCCGCCAGCTCCTGCGCTACGAGCCAACCCGTTCTGTCATTGCCGCCCTCCGTAACGCCCCCGAAGGTCTGAGCCGCAACGATGTTGCCCGTATCCTGCAACAACTGGCTCCCCTGGCCGAATCAACCGCCCAACGACGCGCATCCACCGTCACCGCATGGCTTACCGAGATCGGGCTTGCCGACTGGCGTGATGACCGGCTGTACTACTGTGGGCCATCGTTACCATTACCCTTACCGGCAACCCCACACAATTCAGCATCGTTCGCGCCGGGTGTGTGACGAACCGGCATGGAAGACGGACAACACCGCATCTGGTAGCACAGGAAGCAGGGTGCAATGCCAGCATTGCTTCCTGGCGATATGACTGAGCATGAAATAAGGGGTATTAGCGCTCTGGTGCCTGCGTGGTATCACTGCGGGGCTTGAGCGACAGGGGCCGTCACGGTACGGATGCGAGAATCAGTGCTCGTGCGCCTGCGTGGTATCACTGCGGGGCTTGAGCGACAGGCCGTCACGGTACGGATGCGAGAATCAGTGCTCGTGCGCCTGCATGGTATCACTGCAGGAGAAGGTACGTCTCTCAAGCTAATGTAGAACTTATTTCATACAAGCTGTGCTATCGTGTTTCCAGTCTATCGCCCAGGCGCCAACGCAGCATAGCCTGCTCCCTGGCTGCTGGTATGGCAGCGAGGAAGGCTGATCACTATCGTCGGTGCCATCACGTGCTGGGCTGGTTGCCTTGCCCGCTCGTCATGCGCGTGTTGCGAAGTTTGGAGTGCGGCAGCCATGCTGCCGCGCCAGCCGTGCTTACGATCTGGCGCGTGTCACGTGGTTGACCTGGCTGGAAACAAGGATGCTGTGTGTGCTCGTCACGATCATGGTTTCGGTCGGCAATAGGAGATGTTTTTTGAAATAGGTTCTAGCCTGCTCCCTGGCTGCTGGTATGGCAGCGAGGAAGGCTGATCACTATCGTCGGTGCCATCACGTGCTGGGCTGGTTGCCTTGCCCGCTCGTCATGCGCGTGTTGCGAAGTTTGGAGTGCGGCAGCCATGCTGCCGCGCCAGCCGTGCTTACGATCTGGCGCGTGTCACGTGGTTGACCTGGCTGGTCACGGGGAGGCTGGATGTGCATGTCACGTTCATAGAGTCTGTCAGAAGTGAATGGGCTAACTTCCAGTAAATGTTCTTTGAAGTAGGTTCTACGGTGCTGCTGTTCATCCGTACAGCCCTCACACACTGGATGGGACACCCGTTCAACCCAGGGCTGCCCGTGTTTCGTCATTTGGTGTGTGAAAGCTATGCTCCCGCACCGACAGGCGCAGAGCGCAGCGCGTATCCGTGCTGGTACGAGACCATGGCACAGGGTATGCATGAGCATGGACGGGAAGCCCACCCCACGGGAAGTTATCGGTACAGCGCCGACAACGTCGCACACCGTTGTGCAAGGGTTGGGCAGACCGACAACGATTGAGCGCCTCGGCGATGATGCACCGTAGTGGTAAAGATGTGGTATCACGGATGGTCAAATAAGACGAACGTGCTCTGCATGCATGTCGTCCCGTGATCCGCAGGGAAACCGCTGCGATCCGCACCTGATCGTGAGCAAGGCCGGAAGCGGCAGCATGGCTGCCGCACTCCATACCACGCGACCCGAACACCTCTGGCGGGCAACGGTATCGTCGCCGAAACTGATTCCCTGCGTGCGAAGCAGGAAAGCTGATTCGGCCTGCTGTGCGCAGGGATGATGGCAGGGTGATCGTCGGATCACGGCCAGAAACGCCAGTACACCAGATTTTCTATCACGCCACCCGGCAACGTGGAAGAGATGGATCGCCACGCCCAGATCACTCTGGCACAACCTGGTGGGCTGATGCGCCGGGCCGGGCGGCGAGCGAACCGTACATTGGGTGTGACAGGAACTACTCACCAAACCATATCAGAAGAGATGCACTGGTGAGAGCCGGCGGCGTGTGTTCTCAGCCACGTATTTGCACTAATCACGCCACCTGCTCGGCCCGCACCGGTGCCGCCACCTGCCAGTGCAACATTGCCATGCCGATCAGGCCGACGATTGCCAGTAAGACAAAGATCATCCCGTAGCCGGTAAAGGTTGCCAGCACCCCGACCAGAACCGGCCCTGCCGCCGCTACCGGCGCTAATGCCAGATTCGCCACCCCAATGTAGGTCGTGCGTTCCGCAGGTGGGCTGAATGCAAAAACCAGTGTGAAGCCGGAGAGTTGATAACCGGCCTGAGCTGCACCGACCAGCGCAAAGATGATAAAGAACCACGTACTGACGGGGGCCAGCAATGCCAGCACTAACGCAGCCATACCCATGCCGGCTGACAGCACCAGCACCTGTTTGTGCCCCCAGCGATCTGCCAGCGCTCCCAGCCCGATATTGCCGACCGCCTGAGCGGCCATCATCACGCCGGTGAACAAACCAATATCAGCCGCCGGTACGTGAAACCGCTCTAAGGCAGCCGCCGTGAGAAAGCTATGACCGGTCAAGCCAAAGGCAATCGCAGCCCGACAAAAGAGGTAGCGGCGAAATGCAACATCGCGGCGGAGTAACGGCCCCAGGCCACGCAAGAAGACGTGAAAGGGACGGGTCGGTATCGGTGCCTGGGCCGGCTCTACCGTTAGTGCCAGGAAGACGTATGAAACCACCATCGCAGCAAAGCAGATCAGAGCCAGTATGCCTGCACTCTGGGGAAAAGGTTGTTGCGCCAGAATTGCTGCGGCGAGGGCACCACCACCGATCCCGAACAGACCACCCAGACCGGCCTGCAAACCAAAAAAGACACCCCAGCGCTGCGCCGGAATGATACGGGCAATCAAATCTTGCCAGGCGATTGAGGTTAGACCGGCACTCGTTGCGAAGATCGCGTATAAACTCAGCACAATCACCAACAGGACACTTGCCGGTAGATCGGGCATTGTCAGTAGAATAATGCCCAGCGCCAGAAACGGTAGCCGTTCACCAATGGTCGCTATCAACACCCACGGTTTGCGGCGTGGTTGTGCGGCAACGAGCGGTGCGGTAAATAAGCCCGGTAGCAACCAGCCGGCAAAAAAGATGGCCGGAATCAGTCCCTGCACCCAACGGGCATCGGTCAGGCGCTCGACAATTAACGGCAATACCGTAAAACGCGAGACCAGGCTAATCCCAAACGTAAAGGCACTCCCATCGAGAACATTTAACCAGAAATTGCGCCGGGCATAGCGGGCCAACACCGCCTCTGACGACGAGGTCATAGTAGCGTTCCTTACCTTGTTTCACCGCTGATCGTTCAATTATGACAGCTTCTATCGTAGCGCTGTCGTACCGATCATGGATCGTTCGCCCGACGGATCGTGCTGGTTGAGCAGCAATCAGGGCAAAGCCCTGTGCGCTCATCTATCCAAATTTATCAATCCCTTCACCGGCCAGCACCCGACCGTTTGACGCGCTACCTGACCAGTCGCCACTTGCACGCTGCCATCATCGCATCAACCACTCCAACATCTGCCCCCAATCCTTACCAAACCCTAACAAAACCCTCGTAAGACTCTAACGCTGGCACGGTATGCTACAACTGAACAAAAAAAAGTATGTCGGTTCACGAAATTGACGAAAGGGTAAGTAAGCAATGACATTCACACCAGAACAATCGACGGTTACTGAAATTTCTCCCCGCGATCTGTATGCCCGCTTGCTGAGTGCGCAACCACTCTTTATCCTCGACGTGCGCAACGAAGAGGAGTTTAAGCGAATGCCGGTTGAGGGTCACGCAACGCTGCGCACACTCAATCTGCCATATTTTGATTTCATCGAGGATGAAGAGGCTGCGCTGGCGCGCCTGCCAAAAGATGTTGAAGAGTTCATTGTCATTTGTGCCAAGGGCGGCGCTTCCCAGTACGTAGCCGAGGTGCTGAACAATCATGGTTATCGTGCCGTATCGCTCAGCGAAGGCATGATCGGTTGGGGCAACTACTACGACGTCCGCGACGTGGTGAAGGCCGATTGGGGACGCATCGTTCAGATTGCCCGACCTGCCCGTGGCGATCTCAGCTTTGCCGTGATCAGCGATGGTCAGGCGGCACTGGTTGATCCACTGCGCCACATTCAGGTTTACCGCGAACTGATCGAGAACGCGGGTGCCCGATTAACTGCTATTCTCGACACCCACGTCCACGCCGATCACATCAGTGGCGGCCCTGCGCTCAGCAAAGAGACCGGTGCTCCGTACTATATCCACCCCTACGATGCCATTCACCCCATCGACATGCTGCCGGCTGTGATCGCCTACGAGCCACTCCGCGATGGGCAAACCTTCCAGATCGGTCAGGTACGTATCACCACCATCTGGTATCCCGGCCACACCCTCGGTCAGGTGAACTTCCTCGCCGAGACGCCGGATGGCGGACGCTACCTTTTCACCGGCGACGGAATCTTCCTGCGCTCGTTCGGGCGCCCCGACCTCGGTGGTAAGGGTGAAGCCTGGACCCCCATCCTCTACCGCAGCATGTTCGAGTGGCTGCCCCGGCATCTGACCGACGACACCGTGATCCTGCCGGCCCACTTCAGCACGCTCGATGAAGACGCCGGTAATGGTATCTTTGCCGCACCGTTTGCTCAAGTCCGTGCCCAAAACGACAGCCTGCAACCGCGGTCGCTCGAAGAGTTTACCAGCTACGTCCTGAGCCACCTGCCGGTCTTCCCACCAGAATACGTAGAAATCAAGCGCGTCAACATTGGCCTGGTCGAAGCCTGTGAGGGCAAAGCCAGCGAGCTTGAGCTAGGCAAGAATATCTGTGCACTGGCCGGGTAACGGTGTACAAAGGTATGAGTACTGGCGGCAGATCACGCTACTGCCGCCGAATATACAGTACAATACAAGGAAGGAGAATCATATGCCACACTTCGATCAAACGCTTGATGTCAAAGGGGCAAAATGCCCGATGCCACTGGTGAAGAGCCGTAAGGCAATTACCGAACTGCCGGTAGGTCAGGTTCTGCAAGTTATCTCGACTGACCGCGGCTCGGTAGCCGACTTCCAGGGCTGGGCCAAGACGGCGAAGAACGTCGAACTGATCGCCCAGGAGACGGTACAGGAGAATGGTCAGGAGCTGTACGTCCACTATCTCCGCCGCACCGCCTGACCCCACATTCGGTTGCGCTGGTAGATCAACACAGGCAGAGGATGGAAAACAATGACAACACCAATGACAGAAACAGTTGACACGCAGGCGCTGCTGAGCAGGATTGCCGAACTGGAGCAGCGGGTAGCCGCGCTCGAACAATCACCGGCCCAGAGCATCGAAGATCGGCTGGCGATGGTCGTCTTCTCTGGCGATCTCGACAAAGCAATTGCCGCATTCATTATCGCTACCGGCGCTGCCTCGATGGGTCTGGAAGTAAGCATGTTCTTCACCTTCTGGGGCATTAGTGCCGTCAAGAAGCAGAAGGTCTTCAGCGGAAAGAACCTGCTCGAACAGGGCTTCACCGCTATGCTCCCCGGCAAACTGGGTGAACTCGGCCTGTCGCAGATGAACTTCTTCGGCGCCGGCGCCCAGATCATTCGCAACCTGATGAAACAGCACGATGTCGCCTCGCCGGAAGAACTCTTCGCCATGGCCCGCGAACTGGGTGTACGGATGGTCGTATGTGATATGTCGCGTGAGCTGCTCGGGATTAAAGATGAAGAGCTGGTTGATGGATTGGAAACCGGTGGTGTAGCAACCTTCCTCGGCGACGCGGCCCGTGCCAAAGTAACGTTGTTCATTTAGAAGAGCAGGTAACATTAGCAAAGTCATTGATCGGCGACGGCGCGATCACTTCGCAAGCGGAGCGCGCCGTCGTTTCTTGTGAAAGGATATTGAGACCATGTTTCGACAACTCTTTCGCCGTGATGTAGTCCAGAATCATATTGCCACCATGACGGTTCAGGAGCTGAAAACACAATTGGATGCCCGTGCTCCGATGGTATTGATTGATGTACGCCAGCCTGAAGAATTCGCCTACGACGGCCACGTCTCCGGTGCCCGTCTGCTCCCCCTGCCGGTGCTGGCCTCGCGCCTGAACGAACTACCGAAAGATCAGCCGATTGTCTGCATCTGTCGTTCAGGTAACCGCAGCCAGGTAGCCTGTGAAATGCTTCAGCGCCATGGCTTCACCAACGTTACCAACGTCGTTGGTGGTATGGTTGCCTGGCAGCGAGCCGGTTACCCGGTGAGTCGTCAGCATTAAGGTTGAATCGCTTTCGTTTTGCAAGATATGGACACCACTATGCAACATCAGGCTATATGCAATACACTCCAGCACCAGACCGAAGTTGCGCCGTTGCGCAGCTATGTGGTTACCGAGAACGTGCTACTGGCTGCCCAACCGCAGCCAGAAGACTGGCAACGGTTTGTTGAGGCCGGCTATCAAACCGTGCTCAACATTCGCAGCGATCCCGAACGGGCGGCGCAACAGGCTGCCAATGCCCGCGCTGCCGGGTTGCGCTACATTCACGCCCCGTGGCCGGCTTATGAACTGGAGCCAGAACATCTTGCCGAATTTGCCCGCATTGTAGAAGACCCGGCCACCGGCAAACTGGTCTTCCACTGCCGCAGTGCCACGCGCGTCGGCCTGATCTGGATGCTCTACCGGATGGTACATCAGGGCTGGAGCCGCGAGCAGGCTGAAGCCGAACTGCGGGCAGCCGGTTACGACGATGATGCCATCGAGACCTTCGATTTCTGCGCCGGCGATTTCTTTGAACGGGTCGGGTCACAGGCATAGGGAGGGGAATTATGACGCCCGTTTCAGCTCATCGGCCCGATGTGCAGGCAGCGTTGCTGGCGATGATCTATCGCTATCTCCCATTCCTCAACTGGCTGCGCCATTATCGTCGTGAACACCTGCCGAGCGATGTGGTTGCGGGCATTGTGACGGCGATCATGCTCATTCCCCAAAGCATGGCCTACGCTCAACTGGCCGGTCTGCCCCCACAGATCGGCCTCTATGCCTCTGTTGCACCACTCATTGTCTACGCGCTTCTCGGCACCTCCGGCCAGCTCTCGGTCGGCCCTGTTGCCATCACCTCGCTCCTCGTGTTTAGCGGTGTCAGCAGTCTGGCCGAGCCAGGCAGCGCACGTTACATCCAGCTAGTGCTGTTACTGGCGTTCATGGTTGGTGCGATCAAGCTGACATTTGGTGTGCTCCGGTTGGGAGCGATCCTAAACTTTATTTCGCATCCAGTACTGACAGCGTTTACCAGTGCCTCCGCACTGATTATTGCTGTTGGTCAGCTCAAATATATTCTCGGCTACCGCATCGGCGGCGAACACATCCACGAGACCATCGGCCAGGCAATTGCCGGTTTAAGCCAGACGAATCTGGTCACACTGACCATCGGTCTGGTCAGCATTGGCCTCCTCGTCTTTTTCCGTCAGGGTTTACGGCCCCTGCTACGCCGGACAGGTCTCCCACCATTGGCGATCACGCTGATTGTAAGCGGCGCACCGCTGCTCACCGTCATCCTGGGCATCCTGGTCGCCCAAACCCTCTTCCTGGATCAAACAGCCGGCATTGCGGTAGTAGGAGCAATTCCGGCGGGTCTCTCGCCAATCAGTGTACCGGCATTTTCCATGGCCGATGCGCAGGCGCTCCTGCCAACCGCCCTGACCATCGTGCTGGTCAGTGTCGTCGAGTCTATTGCGGTAGCGAAGGCCCTGGCCAGTAAACGCCGGCAGGCTATCGATCCCGATCAGGAACTGGTAGCACTGGGAGCTGCCAACATCACTGCCAGCTTCTTCAGCGGCTATCCGGTTACCGGTGGCTTTGCCCGCTCGGTGGTGAATGCACAGGCCGGCGCCATCACCGGTCTGGCGTCACTCATCACTGCCCTCGGAATCGCGGTGATTCTGCTCTTCTTCACCCCAGTCTTCTACTATCTGCCGCAGGCAGTCCTGGCCGCCACTGTCATCGTCGCCGTTATCGGATTGGTCGATCTGCGTGAACCCCGCCGTATCTGGCGCACCAACCGTGGCGATGCCTTCACCTGGTTGATCACATTCCTGGCGGTCCTCACCCTGGGCATCGAGACCGGCATCTTCGTCGGAGTTGCCTCGGCGCTCATCCTCTACCTCTGGCGCACAAGCCGCCCTCATATCGCGATTGTGGGTCGGTTAGGTGACAGTGAAGTGTACCGCAACGTCGAACGGTATCAGGTCAAAACGTGGCCGCACGTAGTGGCAGTGCGGGTTGATGAGAGCCTCTACTTTGCCAATACCCGCTACCTCGAAAGTGCCCTGTTGCAGATTGTTGCTGAACGACCATCGGTAAAACACCTTGTGTTGATCGGCTCAGCGATTAACTTTATCGACTCCAGTGCACTCCATACGCTCGAACATCTCATTGACGAACTGCGCGATGCCGGCGTCGAATTCCATCTGGCCGACATCAAAGGGCCGGTAATGGATCGGCTCAAGCAATCAGAATTGATTGACAAAATCGGTCACGACCATATTCATCTGACGACCCATACCGCTATGCTGGCATTGGGTTGCCAGGATTAGCAGCTTATCAAAAGCACCACTCTGCGAGTGGGTGAAGGCAACACCTTCGCCCACTCATTGAGTAGCTCTATGCCGAAAGGTTTTCGACCATGAAATACCGTTTTCTGCTTCTGCTGATGATCGGCCTGGCATTATTAACTGCATGTGGTACCACCACTGCATCAACCTCGACCACCAGCACACCGGCGAACATTACCGTTGCCCGGCTGAAGAGCATGCTCGACCAGAACGAAACCTTCTTCCTGCTCGATGTACGCACACCCGCCGAATTTGTCCAGGATGGCCGGATCGCTCAGGCCACGCTCATCCCACTTCAGGAGCTTGAGCAACGGCTGAGTGAACTACCAACCGACAAAACCATCGTCTGTATCTGCCGTTCAGGAAACCGCAGTTCAGTTGCCTGCAACCTCCTCAAAGAGCGCGGCTATCAGGCTATCAATGTGACCGGTGGGATGAATGAATGGAAGGCCGCCGGCTACCCGACGGTGTTCGGGCAGTAGAACTCATAAAAGCTGTGCGGTCGTGTTACTAGACGGTCGCACAGGCGCATAGCGCTTACTAATTGCCACCTCTCAGGCTGCTGATATGGCAGCGAGGAGGGCTAACGAGCATCGCCAGAGCCATCGCTCGTTGGATTGGGTCATTACCCGCCTGTCATGCGCGTGTAGAAGCATTTGGAGTGCGGCAGCCGTGCTGCCGCGCCAGCCGTGCTTCGTGCCGAGAGTGTGTCACACGGTTGACCTTGCTGGTCACGGGGATGCTGTGGGTGCGCGTTACGATCATAGAGTCTGTCAGCAATGTATGAGACACCTTACAGCACAACAGGGTGTCCGTATGTGGACACCCTGTCAGGAACACACGTGCGGCACTGAGGTTATACAAGGCGAGGGCGAAACTTATACCCGTACACCAAAACCCCATCTTCGCCAGAATCCATCAAACGGCGGGTAACCATCTCGACCGGCATACCGATTGCCAGATCGGCCTCATCACAGTCGGTCAACTGAGCCGTTACCAGCGGGCCTTCTTCCAGGCGCACCAGCGCAACCGGGTAGACCCCAAAACTGGCAAATCCTTCGGGAGCCTGTCGCAGCACGCTGAAGCTGTAGATTTCACCTCGCCCGCTCAACTGATACGGCTCCCAATCGTTCGGATCTTCGTCGAGCGCGGGTGGATGCGGCGGAAAACGAATCTCACCGGTATAACGGTGACGTTGTCCTTCGAGACGGTATCGCGGAACCCGATCCCGCCAGTGACGGGCTATCTTCATGGTGCCAGACCTCCTATCAGGCCAACTATAGCAGCAAGGCCAACGGTAACACACAAGAACAGCAAAGTAATAACCAGCAGAATGATGGCAATGTAAAGCGCTTTCTGCGATGGCAGGTTCATGCCGGACTGGATTGCCAGATAGGTGAGATACACTCCATAAATGGAAAGACCGAGCAACAGAATATCGCCGACCAGTGGTATGACAGATACAATGCTCTGAGCTACTGCCAGCGGTGACGAGAAGAGCGATAGGCCCCAGGCCAGCTCACCGAAGCTACCAGTACCGCCGAAAGCCCTGCCTAACAGATAGATGAAACCCCAAATAATAAGTGAACCGATAATCGTGCCGAAAATCCCTGCAAAGATAGCAATGATCGGATTACCCTGCTGAGCAATGGCCGCTTCAATGGCATCAGGTGGCACACCTTGCGTCTCAAGTTGCGCACGCAACTCCCCAACTCGTAAAGGTGCTGTGATTGCAGCAAGGATACCGTTGATCACACTTGCAATGACCGCATAGATCAACGCCCAGACCAGATTGTCACGCTCATGTTGCTCGAACGACTGAACCGACGGACGGGTAAGTACGGCGATGCTGCCATTGACCATTTCCTGAATCACGGGAGCGCTCCTTGGTTACAACAGGCGGAAAACAACCTTATTGTACCTGACGCAACCATTTCTGTGAAGGGGTGAACTTACGATTCGCGAATCAGAACATGGCTGACAGCAGTCGCCCCGATCCCGCCGAGTGACTGGCTCAGACCAATCCGGGCATTGCTCACCTGGGTCGGGCCGGCCTGCCCACTAAGCTGGCGAGTCAGTTCGATCACCTGATAGACCCCACTGGCGCCGCCCACATCACCGCGTGCTTTGTAACCGCCGAAGGTAGCAATTGGCGTCTTCCCGGTTGGGGTGATTGCGCCCTCGGCTGCATAGCGCGGTGCTGTTCCAGGTTCGTAGCAGCCAATTGCCTCTAAGGCAAGGGTGGCGGCAATTCCGTGCGGATCGGTCAATTCCCACACCTGCACATCACCAACACCCAGATGCGCCCGGCCAAGTGCAATATGGGCACTCGCCCGCGCTGCACTCAAGTCGAGCGGATTTCGCCGCCGATGGAGCGCCGGATGATCGGTGGCAACAGCCGAACCGGCAATGCGAATCCGTGGGCGGTCGAGTTCACGGGCAATCTGCTCACCCACAACGATCAGCGCAGCAGCACCGTCGGCCAGCGTACTGCAATCGAGCATGTTCAACGGTGAAGCGATCTGGGCGGCTTTCCGATATTTATTCGCATCAATCGCAAAGCGGTACAGCGCCAGCGGGTTGTGCACACCGTTGGCGTGAGCATTGATCGGAAACGGCGCAAATGCATCGGCGGTATAGCCATACTCGTGCATATACCGGCGCATCAGCATCGCCCATTGTGCCGTCAATGTCACCCCGTGCAACGCCTCTTCAGTGCTGTCGGCAGCCATTGCCTGCGCAGCCTCGATCTCATCTTCGAGATGATCGGTGACCTTATCAACCCCGATCACGAGTGCCACCGCCACGCCGTTTTGCACGGCCTGCACCGCCTGGTACAACGCCAGCGCCCCACTGGCACCAGCCGCCTCAACTCGATATGCCGGAATCGACGGTGACAGCCCCAGGATGCTGGCCAGATACGCACCAGCCTGGCTTTGACCGTAGAGTTCCTCGCTGAAGGCACTGCCAACATAGAGCGCTCCAATCTGATGCGGAGCAATCTCTGGCGCACTCGCCAGTGCCGCCCGCGCTGCCTCACTCACCAGATCGGCCAGCCCACGGCGATAATGTTCGCCAACGGCGGTTGCCCCTATCCCTGCAATATAGACATTGGTCATTGTTGCACTCCTGATAGACTATCCCATCACCAGCTTACCGCGCCACTTCGCATAGATGGCGTAATCAATCATCACTGCCCGTTGCAGGTAGGCCGCGACAAGCGGTGCCCGCTCACGACGTTCCAGAACGGCTTCGGTAACAGTAAGTGCATAGGCATCGGAACCGGCCCCACTGCCGTAGGTCGTCATAAAAATCGTCTCACCCGGTTGGGCCACATCGAGGATAGCGCAGAGACCAAGCAGCGCTGCCCCGGAATAGGTGTTACCGATCTGAGGGCTGAGCAAGCCGGGGGCAATCTGTTTATCGGTGAAACCCAGGCGTTTGGCAACCGCTTGCGGAAACTTGGCATTGGGTTGATGAAAGACGGCATAGGTGAAATCGGCTGCGGTGCGGTTGAGATGGCGTAACAATTCGGTAGCTGCTGACTGAATCTGATGGAAGTAAGCCGGTTCGCCGGTGAAGCGATTACCGTGCACCGGGTAGGGCCGATCGGCGCGACGGTAAAAGTCGGGCGTATCGGTCACGTATGACAACGTGGCATCAATGGTTGCCAGCGCCTCGCTGGCCGGACCAACGATCAACGCTGCGGCACCGGCGGAAGCAGTGTATTCCAGCGCATCACCGGGGCGGCCCTGCGCTGTATCGGCGCCGACGGCCAGCGCATAGCGTTGCATACCACTGCCAACCAGCGCCATCGCTGCGGTCAGCGCTTCAGAACCGGCTTTGCAGGCAAACTCCCAGTCAGCGGCGCTTACCCAGGGGCCGGCCCCCAGCGCATCGGCAACCACCGTCCCTGAAGGTTTCACGCTGTACGGATGGCTCTCACTACCGATCCAGACTGCACCCAACGCCGTCGCCGGGATGGCGGCCCGGGCCAGCGCATTGCGAGCCGCTTCAATAGACATCGTAATCGTATCTTCGTCAGGACCCGGAACACTCTTCGCCTCGATTGGCGTTCCACTCTGCCCATCAGTCCAGACCCGGGCGATCTCGCGGGCAGCAATCCGGTACCGCGGGATATAGGCACCGTAGCCGACAATACCGACAGGATGCTGTGGTTTCATCATGAACTGTACTCCATGCAGATGTCAGGCATACCCAGACCGGCTCGCCTTCCGCAGGCGAACCAATACGTACCGAATCCTCATCTGTTATCGGGAAACAGAGAGTCCCTTCACCGGCCAACCTGCCGGTGAACACAGGCGCATCATCACGCTGTTGGTGTCGGGGCGGCCTGCAGAACAGGCCGCCAGAGGTATCACATTAGTTGTGCGTGGGGTTACCTATCGTGCGCCCTTCGAGTTCGGCAATGATCTCTTCAGCACGCGCCAGTTTGATATTCCGCTCGGCGACCATGCGCCGGGCAACTTCATCAACCAGGGTACCACTGGCACCGGCAGCCATCGCGATCTGGCGGGCATGCAGGCTCATATGTCCCTGTTGAATACCCTCACAGGCCAGAGCACGCATCGCCGCCAGATTATTCGCCAGACCGGCAGCGACACAGACCTCGGCCAGTTCAGCAGCGCTACGCACACCGAGCAGTTTCAACGCGGCCTGGGCGGTGGGATGGACTTTGGTTGCGCCACCCACGATCCCTACCGCCAGCGGCATTTCGAGCGTACCAACCAGGTCACCCTGCGCATCACGCTCCCAATGGGAGAGTGACGTATAGTGACCATTGCGGCTGGCGTAGGCATGCGCACCCGCCTCTACCGCACGCCAGTCGTTACCGGTTGCGACCAGCACCGGGTCAATGCCGTTCATAATGCCCTTGTTGTGGGTTGCCGCCCGATAGGGATCGACCGCAGCAAACGCATAGGCCCAGAGAATGCCTTCAACAACCTCTTCGCCACTCAAACCATCGCGGGCCAGCGATGCTGCCGGCACCACACAACGGGCACGAGCCAGCCGACGGTCGGTCAGATTCGAGAGAATGCGCAGATAGACCTTACCACCGGTCATCTCGGCCAGCAGCGGTGCGACCGCCTCGGCCATCGTATTCACCGCGTTGGCACCCATCGCATCGCGGCAATCGATAATCAAATGCACAACCAGCATCGGCCCCATCGGGCTGGTGGGGAAGAATCGTACCTCAACATCGCGTGCTCCGCCACCCAGACTGACCAGCGAACGACTTTGCGCATTGGCCAGGGCAAGAATCTCTTCCTTACGCGACAAAATCGTTTGCCGGGCCTGATCGGGGTCGCGAACATTGACCAACTGCACCTGACCGATCATCAGTGGTTCGGTACTGCTCGTCTCAAACCCACCCCCGTCTCGCACCATCCGCGCCGCGTAGCTGGCCCCGGCCACAATTGACGGCTCTTCAACCACCATCGGAATCAGATAATCACGGCCATTGATACGGAAGTTGGTCGCGATACCGAGCGGCAGATTATAGGTACCGATCACATTCTCAATCATTTTATCGGCACGCTCAATCGTGAGCGCACCACCATGGCCGCCGTGCAAGGCGCGTAAGTCTTCATCGACTAATCCATCAAAGGATTTCACCATTTGCAGTCGCTCAAATGGATTAAGCTGATAAAACCCTTGTAAGCGAGAACTCTTAGTCCCCATATGAGGACGCCTCCTTCTCTCAATATATATTTGTCTTCCGCTGTTACGATACCACGACAATAGTCGCGAAATGGTTAACAACAACTGTCAAAACCTATCATACGCCTGTCTGGCTGCTGTCATGAGAGCTATACCGTGCGTATGTTGACGTATGGTACAATAGAGTACGTGATATACAAACGTCTGTTCGCATTCATCATAAGCCTGTTCTACCTGAGCGCCTGTGCAACAACGCCATTGCCGCCGCTCTTATCTGACCTGCTCACCCGCTCGCCGTCTGGCACGCAGGAGATGATCGCTTTTCTCTACTATGATGAACAGGGGGCGCGGCTGGTGAGCAGTCTGAGTGTCAGTGCGGATCGTCCGTTGCCACTCGACCCACCTGAGCGCCAGGTCTGGATCGGTGGTCTCGATCCACCGGCTGACATACCGCTGACCAATGAAGCTGGCGTGCAATATGGGCTGGTCATCGCCCAGGGAAACTGGCAATCTGCCGGCAACTACGGGCCAGGCGGACAATGGCCCTATACCCTCGTCACGCCATCGTTTCAATCCATCACCCCAGATAGAGTCGAACTGGCGCAACTCTTCAATGACAACCGCTACGAAGGACGCCTGGTGCAGATGAGAGCTGCACTGTTGCTGGCTGATGGTACCAGTTTACTGGTCGACTCCATCGGGGCTGGCGGTATTCCGGCGGCCGGTGCCCGCCAGGTCAAACTTTTGCATGGTGAGAGTGATCAAGCAGCTTTGAGCCAATTACAGGCCAGGGGCAACGTGCGCTACGGTTACGTTGACGTGATCGGTGTCTGGCGGCAGGGGCGACTGGAGCCACTCCTGATCAGACCGCTGCCGTCAGAATAGCGCGTACCTGTTGCAGGAGCCGTTGCAAAGTGAACGGCTTCGCCAGAATCGGTGTTACGTCAGGCCCTACGTGTTCGCTGTCCACATAGGCCGAGATATACAACACCCGTGCCTGCGGATACAACCCACGAAGCTGTCGATACAGTTCATCACCATTAAGCGTCGGCAGCATCACGTCGGTAATCAGAAGATCGATAGTTCCCTGGTGACTGGCAGCTAACCCCAACCCATACTGCGCATCTGTCGCCTCTATCACCTGATAGCCATGCAGACGTAGCGCACTGGCAATCAGGTGCAGTACTGCCGGTTCATCTTCAACCACCAGCACCGTCTCGTGACCAAAGAGCTGATCTTTACTGAACGCAACATCTTCGCTAACCGCCGCTCCATCCTTCAGTGCCGGCAGGTACACGGTAAACGTTGCACCCTGACCGGGCAAACTCTGCACATCGATGTAACCGTGATGCTGCTTCACAATCGCCGCAACCGTCGCCAGGCCAAGCCCGGTACCTTTACCGGACGGCTTTGTGGTAAAGAATGGTTCAAATATCCGTGAACGGATCGCCGAATCAATCCCACAGCCGGTATCACTAATCTGCAAAGCGATGTAATCACCGGGGGGCACATCAGCAGGCCAGGGGAAGTCAGTGTCTTCAGGACTCACAAACGCGGTAGTGATGGTAATCGTGCCATTACCTTCGATAGCATCACGGGCATTGATCACCAGATTCAGCAGTATCTGTTCAATCTGACTGACATCCGCCTGTACCGGTGGCAGATCTGACGCAAGCTGAAGCTGAATATCAATTCGTTCCCCGATAATCCGACGGAGAATCGCCACAAAATCGCTGATAACCCGACTAATGTGGATTGGCTTCATCTCCATTCGTTGCTGACGGCTAAACGTTAAAATCCGCCGGGTCAATGCGGTAGCCCGAATCCCAGCCGCCCGAATCTGATCAAAATCGCTGTACAACGGATTATCAGGCGTTACTTCAAGCATCCCCATCTCAGCGAACCCGATGATCGGCACCAACAGATTATTCAGGTCGTGGGCAATACCACTGGTCAGCGCCCCAATCGCCTCTAACTTCTGCGACTGAAAGAGCTGCTCAGCAAGTTGTTGCTGCTCTTCTTCCATTTGCTTCCGTTCGGTCAAATCAAAATGGGCACCCAGCATATGCGTCGGGCGACCGTGCTGATCGTAAATCAGCGCCGCCTGCGAACGAATCCAGCGGTAGCTCCCATTCTTATGACGAAGGCGAAACTCAAGGGCAAAATCGGGCCAGGGCCGATGCAGATAACGGTACAACAGGTTCAGACAACGTTCGCGATCATCGGGATGGATCAGCTCCTCCCACACGGTGAGGGAATCAACAAGCTCATCGGCAGCATAGCCAATTTGCGCCTTCCACTCCGGCGAAAAGAAGACCCGATTGGTCTGCAAATCCCACTCCCACAACCCAATCTGGGCCGATTGCACTGCCAACTGCAACCAGGTTTGGGTACTGGAAAGCATGGCCTGCTGCAAGCGACTCACTTCCAGGGCCAGACGGCGGGCACGTAAAAGAATCTCTATCCGCGCCTGCAATTCGACCTTCTGGATCGGACTGATCACCAGCTCATCAACCGTCTGCCAGAGGTGATGCGTATGATACTTAACATCACCTCGCGTCGTGACCAGCAAGAAGGGGAGAAAGATGGGATATGCCGCAGCACGCCGGGCCTGAATGGCCGCTTCAAACGTCGCCAACGCGGGGCCATCGACGATACAAAGCTGAAAGGAGCGCTGGAGATCGGCCTCACTATCAGCAATAATTGTTTGATAATGGTGCCCCAACCAGTCACGAAGCAATTCCCGATTTGCCGCATTGGCCAGTAAGAGCAAGATTGTGTCATCGGGCATGGTGCATCCTTTTCGTGCCTGCTATATCGTGCCCTCTGTTGTGGGTTGCCGCATGACAGCATGTACTCATTCTTTTGTATCGTCGGGTAGCGGATCATTACCCTTTCGGAACTCCCATCCGAAGGTTGGCGAAACCATCCGGTAACTGCCGGGCCAATCTCACGCCTTATCAACCCACGTCGGCATTCCACTTAGAATACCGCGTAAATTGGTGAGCGGCTTCCCTACTTTAATCCCATAACGAGAAATCGCAAATTCGCGCAATGTCTTCTCAAAATCACCCAACCGTTTTTTCAAAACCCCGATGGCCTTGCGCAGCTCACCCTCAATCTCTAAAAAGCGCAAAAAGATGATATTGTCGCCCAGATAACTGGCGCCAATCTCAGTAACTTTGAAATCACCCACAATGTCGGTTGTATCCATGATTAAAAAGACCGTTACGCCTCGACTCTGCAAATATTTGCTCAGAGCATGCAACTGACTGATCAAGTCTTCACCGTGCATACACAGGCGGTAGCCGGTCACACTATCGATCATGACAACTTTAATCTGCTCTTGTTCGATAAAGTAGCGTACATGCTGGGCAAACTCTGCCGGGTTGTACTGAAGCGGCTCGATCTTCTCAATCCGCAGCAATTGTTGTTTTTGCATTGCCCGAACCGGAATATTCACCGCCTCACAACGCTGTTGCATAATCTCGATCTCTTCTTCAAATGAGAAGACCATCGACCGCTCACCGCGACTGGCTGCCTCCTTCATAAATTGAAAACCAAGGGTCGTTTTACCCACCCCCGACGGGCCGGTGATCAGTGTGATCGTGCCTCGTTCAACCCCACCGTTCAGCAACTCATCAAGTTCGGGTACTCCAGAAGGGATCAATGTGAAAGCATGGCCGGCCACCAACGGGGTTGGAATGATACGTGGGAATACCTGCAAGCCCTGAGTGGTCAAACGCATCGCATGACGACCACTCACAAACGATGAACCGCGCATCTTGCTGACGGTCAGATAGCGACCGGTATTGGTTAATTCGAGCGAGATGATACCATCAGCAATATACTGCAAATCATCATCAGGAAAGGCGGCACTATTCTCAGCCGAAAAGACAACTGTCGTTCGCTGTTCAGCGAGAAACCGCAGAAATGAGATAACCTGCTTGCGGAATTGAAAGGTATCAGGAGTGAGATAGCGAAACTGAGTAATCGAGTCAAGGAAGACCCGTGTGGGTTGCAGACGTTGTACGGTCTCAACAATCTGGCGCGTAATCGGTTCTCGTTCTACTTCAGCCGGTGAGAAGATGTCGTAGATTTGGGTGTTGGCAAAAAAATCAGATGATGGACTGAGGTCGAGGATATGAACCTGATTGAGATTGATGCCTGTTTGCGCTGCATTCCAGCGAATTTTACTCTCGGTCTCTTCGAGGCTGATAAATAGCGTCGTTTCGCCATTTGCCGCGCCGGCAGCCAGGAAATGGAGGCCAAGCGTCGTTTTTCCCGTTCCCGGCCCGCCACGCACCAGGTAAGCGTAACGTGGCACCAATCCACCACCACAAATTTCGTCGAGGCCGGGGATACCAGTTGCGAGACGTTGCGTTGCTGCCTGTTCCATGATGATCCCCCACTACCACCAATCAACATAGCATCCATACTAATCTGTTTACAAGTCAGCGTCAAGGAGTTGTCAGGCAACATCTATGTATCGATGGGTAATCAGAAATTATCTCAATACCGTCAGCACGTTACCAGACGCTTCCCTTCCAGCGGCAGTACGTATGATTTGTGCAAGCATACCGTCTACACCAGACCTGCTTCGCAGCAGAAGCATGTGCCTCCAGCCACCGGTCGCCCCCAATGCCGATAACCCCCTCGACATATTCCCCTCCGCACATAGCCAGCCTGACCGGTTTGTCACACACTCTGCATATATGGTGTAGGATAACAGGGTCACACGATTACGTGGAAAGACGAAAGGACAGATAATGACGAACCGATTGCAACAATTACGGGCAACGCTGGCCGCACGCGAATTACCGGCAATGTTGCTCACTGCGCCAACCAGTCGCCGTTACATCAGCGGCTTCACCGGTAGCGCCGGTGCTTTGCTTATCAGTGCCGAAGCCGCCTTCTTGCTCACCGACGGTCGCTATCTGATACGAGCTGCGGCTGAAGCACCGCACTTTACCCTGCGTGAGGTACGTCCTCCGGCCAGACCAATGACCGCCCTGATCGCTGATCTGGCGAGCGAACTGGGCATCAAACGATTGGGCTTTGAAGCGGCGGTTATGACCGTTGCCGAGCATCGTCAGTACACCGCCGCGCTTGGCAATGCTATCGAGCTGGTTCCCACCGAGAATATTGTGGAAGAACTACGGATGGTCAAGGATGAGGAAGAAATTGCGCTGCTGCGCCGGGCCGCCGCCATCACCGATGCTGCCCTGGCCGCAGTGCTACCCGCACTCACCCCTACCATGACCGAGCGTGAAGCGGCATGGCGCCTCGAAGTAGCACTGCACGACCTGGGTGCCGAAGGGCCGTCTTTCCCGATTATCGTGGCTGCGGGTCGCAATAGTGCCCGTCCACATCATACGCCGGGTGATGATGTTTTGGGGGAAGGCCAACCGATCATCATCGATATGGGGGCCCGTCTTGATGGCTACCACGCCGATTTGACTCGCACGATTGTGCTCGGTCAACCCGACGACACCTTTCGAGCAGTGTATGCGGCAACCCTCAAGGCACAACAGGCTGCCATGCAAGCCCTTCGCCCTGGATTACCGTGGTCTGAAGCTGATGCCATCGCTCGCCGCGTTATCGGTGAGGCCGGCTACGCTGAAGGCATCGCGCACAGCCTCGGCCACGGCGTTGGTCTGGTGATCCATGAAGCACCCTGGCTCCGAATTACCGCCCCTGACGCACCTCCCAGTCCGCCGTTGCAGGCCGGAATGGTGACTTCTATCGAACCGGGCATCTACCTGCCGGAATGGGGTGGGGTGCGGATTGAGGATTTGGTCCTCATCACGACCAATGGTTACGAGGTGTTGTCACAGGCACCGAAGTAATCAGGCACTTGCCACACAAGATCGCCAGCCACCCTGATCCTGGGACGCCACAGGGTAGCCTGTGGCGTTTCAACCAGCAAGTGGTTATCGCCGTACACACATATCGTTGCCGGCGTATTCGCATCGCCCCACACGCGATGGGCGTATCATAACGCGACTCCGACATCGTTCCCGAAAACCTGTGCTACAATAATGCACGTATGTTCGTATAAAAAATGCTGGAGAAACACGAAACCCCCTGGCAACTGCCAGCGGGTCTCGTGTGGGGGGGGTGTCTGTATGATAACGGTTCTTTTACTTTTTGGCAACCCCCCAACGGTACTACTTTAGACCATTTTTTTATAGTACCTCCGACGAACTTCTACCGTAACCGTGGAGTTTCCAATGAGCCATACGACTGTCGCTGATCGCATCAACGAGCTACGCAGCCTGATCCGCCGCTACGACTATCACTACTACGTGCTCGACGATCCCATCGTCAGCGATGCTGAATACGATGCGCTGATGACTGAATTGCGCGCATTGGAGGCGGCACACCCAGAGTTAATCACCCCCGACTCGCCAACCCAACGGGTAAGCGGGACACCTGCATCTCAGTTTGCCAAAGTACAACACCCGCAGCCGATGTTATCACTCGGTAATGCCTTTACGAAGGCTGATCTCCTGGCATGGCGGGATCGGGTACTACGACTCCTTGGCCCCGATGCCATAGTAGCCTATGTGGTCGAGCCAAAGATTGACGGTCTGGCCGTTGCTCTGACCTACCGCGATGGCCGCTTGGTGCAGGGGGCCACCCGTGGCGACGGTGAGGTTGGCGAAGACGTGACGGCAAATCTGCGCACCATCGGCAGTATCCCGCTGACACTTCAAGCGACCAGTACGCCCCAAGATGATGACTTGCCGACGACATTGCCGACCACGATAGAGGTGCGGGGCGAAGTCTACATGCGCACGGCTGATTTTGAGACGCTGAATGATCGGCTTGCCGCCGCAGGAGAGAAAATCTTCGCGAACCCACGCAACGCTGCTGCCGGCTCGTTACGCCAGAAAGACCCCACAATTACCGCGGCCCGTCCGCTCCGCTTCTTTGCCTACGGTGTTGGCGTCGTTGAAGGCATTTCGCTCAGCAGTCAATGGCAAACGCTCCGCTATCTGCGCGCACTCGGCTTTCCAGTCAACCAGGATGTTCGCCGCTTCACCGACTTCGCTGAAGTCCTGGCCTATTGCGAAGCCTGGATGGCCAAACGTGACGATCTACCTTACGAAGCCGATGGGGTAGTGATCAAGATCGATGATTTCGCCCAGCAACGCGAACTGGGTGTTGTCGGGCGCGATCCCCGTTGGGCAATTGCCTTCAAATTCCCGGCCCGCGAAGCGATCACCCGCTTGCTCGATATTACGGTCAATGTTGGTCGTACCGGCGTCGTCACACCCAACGCTGAACTGGAGCCGGTACAGATCGGCGGTGTGACAGTACGAAACGCCAGTTTGCACAACGCCGATTACATTGCCCAGCGCGACATTCGGATCGGCGATTATGTCATCGTCAAACGCGCCGGTGACGTGATACCCTACGTGGTCGGCCCGGTGATCGCCCGTCGCGATGGCAGTGAGCGGCCCTGGCAATTTCCAACCCATTGCCCGGCCTGTGGCTCACCGCTTGAACGCGAAGAAGGTGAGGCGGCCTGGCGCTGCAACAATTTCAGCATCTGCCCGGCCCAACTGGTACGCCGGGTCGAACACTTCGTCAGCCGATCAGCCCTCGACATTGTTGGGATGGGTGAGCGACAGGCAGAACTCTTCGTCCAGCGCGGTCTCATTCGTGATGTAGCAGACATTTTCTTCTTGAAAGCCGATCAACTGGCAGAACTGGAGGGATTCGGCCCGAAACGGATCGCCAACCTGCTCGCCGCCATTGACGCTGCCCGGCAACGGCCACTCGACCGGCTCCTGGTCGGGCTGGGTATCCGCTACGTCGGCACCGTCGCCGCCCAAACTCTTGTTGCGGCGCTGGGATCACTCGACGCAATCATGGCAGCGCGCCAGGAAGAACTGGAACAGATTCCCGGTATTGGCCCGGTGGTAGCGGCCAGTATTGTTGATTTCTTCTCACGTCCAGCAAACCGGGCGCTGATAGAGAAGCTGCGGGCAGCCGGGGTACAGATGGGTGGGGTGAGTGGTCCAACGCGCCAGAGCGACACCCTCGCCGGCAAGACATTTGTCTTGACCGGAACGCTACCCTCGCTGAGCCGTGAGCAAGCCAGCGCACTCATTGTTGCCCATGGCGGTAAGGTGACCGATAGTGTGAGCAAAAAGACCAGCTATGTGGTGGCCGGAGCTAATGCCGGGAGTAAGCTCGCCAAAGCACTCCAGTTAGGGATTCCGGTCATTGACGAAGCCGGTCTGCTGGCATTGATCGGAACAACGGCAGAACCACCACCATCGCCACCACCACCTCCACCGGAAACCAACACCGACGGCAATCAGTTGCTCTTACCGCTTGACGGAGAATGACCCGACGGCGTGGCAGTGCTCCGCTCCAGCCGTGCCGGCACGTGCCGGATGGGTTGCCTTACACACGCATCATGTGCGTGGCGCAGGGTTTGGAGTGCGGCAGCCATGCTGCCGCGCCAGCCGTACACACGATCCGGCGCGGATTGCAGCGGACACCCGTGCCGGTACGTACCCCTGATGATGGGGATGGCTGAGCGCAGGCCGGCAGCCTGCCCCACAGCGTGCTGGTGCCGGTAGTGTGTAGGGGCGGGTTCGGTAGGGGCGGGTTCTCAACCCGCCCCTACGGACGGTGCCTGTGCCGTTCACCTGACCTTCCAAGGGATGCGGTGGACGGGAATGTCTTGCATCGCGTGCAATCGATGGTTGTTCAGAGGTAATCGCAGCCGCTACGCTCCCCGCTCCCGCACAGCGCTATGCCTTACCCATACCCAGGTTGTCAACCGCTTCGCTCATCAGTCGAACCTATCTCATCGTGCGCGATCCTGGGCACTATCGCGTCGCCCTGCTGTCGCGTGGGTCGTACGTCACGAACGGAAAGCGGATGATAGATGATAGCAGCGGAGGTAACCGTTGGATCAGACCACGGGGAAGACGTCCAGCCTGCGCACCAGCGGTCATGGCCAGCCCCTGCCGGCGGTGGATGGAATGCCTCCACAGGGAGCGCTTGCAGCTCGGCCTAACGCAGCGTGACATGTGGGTAATGCATAGCCCCAGCAGAGGGAGGTTGGGAGGGGATAAAGAATAATTTGCCCAGATTGCCGCCTGGGTAAGTACGTTCCTCCCCCCAACGGGGGGAGGTTGGGAGGGGGGCGGGATTTAGGTCATCGGGAGCTATCTGGAGAACGCCCACACCCCAGCGGAGCGAGGCCAGGCTGGAGTGTGATGCCGGGACGTGTAAACACCCCCACCCTCACCCGCCCCCGCCGGGGGCGGGAAGCAGCGGCACCGAATGACTCCCGCTGGTGCGGGCTGGTGCAGGTGATGAGCGCGCCGAAGGTGCGCGCTCCCAGGGGGCAGACTATTGTCTGCGCACGGTGTGTATCGGTCAGGGCCAGGGTGATAGTTGTCTCTACTTCCAGATGTGGTAGAACGACTTCAACCCTCGCCTACTGCCGATCCATCCTCACGATCCATTGCCCCGGATTGCGGATTTCATCCATCGACGGCAGATTCTCCGGTCGCTCCCATACCCGGCTGGCAAACTGAATGCCACGCGCTGCGACAACCGCATTGACAAACGCCTCGCCCTGCTGATATTGAGCCAGCTTCAGATCGAGACCGGTCAGACGGAAGACCATCTGGTCAAGCATGGTGCGCTGGCGTTGGCGCTGGGCAATCTGCTGCTCAATCTGGTTGAAGCTGGGCAACAACCGGCGACCAACTGCATTCATCACGTGATTCCCGTAGCCTTCGATCAGCGACATCAGCGCCTGAATCCGGTCAAAAACCGCTCGCTGCTCAGGTGTTAACACGGTCTCGATCCAGTGTTGACCACTCCCAATACCTTGCAAGAGGCGCATGAGCATATCGACCAGGCTATTGCCACTACTGAGCATTTGCCCACTGACGAGGGCAAAATTTTGCTCAAGTAGCTCGCGGAAGTACGTGCGCACCCATGGGTAGGCTTCAAACTCGAAGGCATGGGTCATTTCATGCAGCGTAATCCAGAGCCGGAAATCCTCGTCGCTCAGACCCAGTTGCTGTTGGACGCGGGCAATATTGGGTTCCACGAAATAGAGTGAGCCGCCGGTCGCCTCAGCCGACAGTAAACTGAGATCGTACTGACCGAGCACCCGTTGAGCCAGATAGCCGAGCAAGCCGCCAATCTGAACGCCCAGGAGCTTGCTGCTAACGTCATTCATCAGCACGCCGAGTGCACCCCGCCCACCGCCGTTCTTCTCGTACATCTCTTCAATCGGGCGAAAAAGCTGGCTAAATGAAACGATATTCGCTTCCAGCCATTCCCGCCGATCAAAGACAAAAATCCGACTTACCGGTTCAGGTAGCCGTACACCGAGATAGTCGGCGATCAGAGGTTCGCTGAGCGCCACCATCCGCGCATACTGCTCGCGCCGGAAAGCCCGATTATCCACCGGTGCCTGCTCCCATTGAGACAGCCGCAACGCAGCCTGGCGAGCCTGCTCCCAATCGATCAGACCGCTGGCAGGGCGAGTGCTGTTACGGGCACGTGTTTCAAGGTAATAACGTGCGGCAAATCCGGCAGCTACACCCAACAACAAAGCTGTGCCAAAACGGCGCAAATCATTCTGATTACCGGCCAAAGCAGTCTCCTTTCCAGCGCGAGCGGGGTAGGTTTAGTGTCTGTTAAGAGTCTATCATGATTGATCGCCTCCTGTCCAATCTGGCGATCCACACATAATGCCTTAACGCACCAGAATGCGTGTATCTCCCACTCGCCGGGTTATCCGCTGTTCGTCAAGGTATTCAAGAAACGCAACTGCATACCGTCGCGAGACGCCAAAATGGTCACGAAACGCTGCTACCGTTACCCCGCCCTGCGTTTCTACGGTAGTTCGCACCCACATCGTCATTGCTGTGCAGGTTGCCGGCAACAGATACAGGTCAGATGCGATCTTCACCAACAGACCATTATCACATGCCCACGCCAGTAATTCACTGTCGAGTTCAGCAGGTGGTGGAGCAGGGGGCATGTGGGCCAGCGCGCTTATGTAGCGATTGAGCGCACGTTGCTGATCTGCTGTTGGCTGTGGTGTGAAGTTGGTCAACCGTACCGTTGTTTCATCAGCACTGAGCCAGCCCTCTGCCATGGTGGTTGCCAGGACACTTTGCCAGAGTCGTGGTGTCAGTTGCAAGCGCTGGCGTACCTCCTCACGCGACATGCCCCGCCGCAGCGGAAAGCGTTGATGGTACGACGCCAGGAGATCACGTAAGGTTGCACGTAAACTGGCCCAACCCGCAGATGAGATCAGAACGTCGTCTCCCAATACGACCAGATGTCCCTCTGTGACGAGTGCCACCAGCACCGCCTCGGCCTCAGTATCAGTGATACCGGCAGCAGCTAAACTCTCTGTGCGCAGCCGGGGCCGGCCATCGGCCAGGGTTTGGCGTAACCGCTCGGCGGGACTACCCTGGGATCGCAATGTCAATGCCGCAATCACCTCGGAACGAAAGCGACGATGGCGTGGCGGATGCGGATCAATCACCACGCCACCTGCAACAGTGCGACTGGGTGAAGGCGTGCGCAGAATGAACCGGTCACCAACGGCGGCAACGACCGGAACTGTCAGCCGAATCTGTACCCATCCTTCGGTACCGGCGCTCAACTCATCGGTATCCAGCAGGGTAAGCCGACAGGGCGCTTCACTGCTCCCGATAAACAGATCGAGCGCAGCATTATGCGCGATTGGCGCCACATCACTAACAACGCGCACTCGTGCATCGAGTAAGGTCGTCGGCGTCAATGCGCCTGGCAAGGTCAGCACATGACCACGCCTGATGTCGCGGTGATGAACACCGGCCAGGTTCACGGCCACCCGCATGCCCGGTTTCCCCTGATCGATTGGTCGTTGATGGCTTTGTAAACCTCGAATGCGCGCACGTAATCCTGGCGGTAAGAGTTCGACCTCTTGACCAACTGAGAGGACACCATCGCGTAAGGTACCGGTCACGACCGTACCAAAACCGGTAATGGTAAAACTCCGATCAATCGCCAATCGCGGCACACCGCGCACCTGATCACGCGCCGGCAGCGTATCAAGTAAACGGTCGAGTGTTAGCAGCAGTTCGGCCAAACCGGCGCCAGTACGGGCCGAGACGGGCACTATCGGTGCTGATGCCAGTGTACTCCCGGCCAGCGCCTCGCGCACCTCTTCGCGCACCAGCTCCAGCCAGTCAGCATCGACCAGATCAACTTTGCTCAGCACCACAATCCCGTGGCGGATCGCCAACAGATCGATAATCGCCAGATGCTCACGGGTCTGCGGCATCACTGCTTCATCGGCGGCAATGACGAGGAGCACCGCATCAATACCACCCACACCGGCGAGCATGTTCTTGATAAAACGCTCGTGTCCGGGGACATCGATCAAACTCACTTCCCGCCCACCCGGCAGGGTCAGCCAGGCAAATCCCAGATCGATGGTCATCTCGCGTTGCTGCTCTTCGCGCAAACGGTCGGGATCAATACCGGTTAATGCCTTGACCAGGGTTGACTTACCGTGATCGACATGACCGGCAGTTCCAATCACAAACATTGCCAGAAACTCTTGCATATCGTTTACAATACTGCTAAGAGCATTGTACGATGAAACGATGGAACACGCACTTCAGCATCTACGCAACGTTGATCCAACGCTAGGGCACTGGATCGAACAGATTGGCCCATATACATTGCAACGGCAGCCGCACGGCTTTGCCACGCTGGCCTATGCCATCATTAGCCAGCAACTATCACTGGTAGCGGCCCGAACCATTCGCGACCGTCTCAACGAGCGATTGGGCAGCCTGGCACCGGAGACTATCATTGCGGCTGATGAGACAGTACTGCGCGCTGCCGGCCTCTCGGCTCAGAAGAGCAGCTACCTGCGCGACCTGGCCGAGCGCGTGATGAGTGGTCAACTCGACCTGAACCTGCTGCCAACGCTCGACGATGAAACAGCCATCACACACCTGATGACCGTAAAGGGCATTGGGCGATGGACGGCTGAAATCTATCTGATGTTTGCCCTCGAACGACTGGATGTCCTGCCGGCTGCCGATCTGGGCCTGCGTGATGCTGTTCGTCTCATCTACGATCAACCACGCCTGCCCAAACCCCAGGAACTGCGTACCTTTGGTGAACGCTGGCGTCCCTACCGCAGCATTGCCTGCTGGTACCTCTGGCAGGCACGGCGGATTATGATCAGTTAAGTAATCTCACGTTGTATCGTGGTCACAAACGTGGTATGATGGTCAATAAGAGGTAGAGGAAACGGTTTCGTATGATGCGGATTGATGGACGGTCACCAGACCAACTACGTCCCATTTCCATCGAGATCGGTGCGGCACCGTATGCAGAGGGATCGGCACTGATCGCCTACGGAAAGACTCGTGTTCTCTGCACCGCTACGGTGGAAGATGGAGTACCAGCCTGGATGCGCGGCCAGCAGAGTGGCTGGGTCACTGCCGAGTATGCAATGCTGCCACGTGCCACTCTCCAACGCACCCGTCGCGAACGCAACGGGCCGAGTGGCCGAACCCAAGAAATTCAGCGGCTGATCGGTCGTTCGTTGCGGGCTGCGATTGACCTCAATGCGCTTGGGGAACGTACTATCACCATCGATTGTGATGTGTTACAGGCCGATGGCGGTACCCGCACGGCAGCAATCAGTGGCGGTTACGTTGCCCTGGCGCTGGCGGTAGATTACCTGGTACGCAGCGGCGTCCTGGAAACAAGACCAACGCTGACACCGGTGGCTGCTGTAAGTGTGGGCATGCTTCAGGGCGTGTTACTGCTTGATCTCTGCTACGAAGAAGACAGTCAGGCCGACCTCGATTGCAACGTAGTGATGAACAGTGCCGGCGGGTATATCGAAGTCCAGGCCACAGCCGAGCGATCAGCAGTCACTCGCGACCAGCTCAACGCACTGCTCGATCTGGCCGGACGAGGCATTCAACAGATTTTGGACGCACAGGCCGCTGCGCTGGCAACTGCCTTGCCCAACAACGCCATGAGCCAGGTACAATCCCCATAACCCGGATTGTACCCGATCAACCTGCGACGTCATGGCTCGCAACGGTCGCCCTCCATGCCGGGCGAGGAGGTTTATCATGACAGACGAGACCAGACGCGTTGCCGGTCGTCGCCATCTACGCTACGGTTTGGCTTTTGAACGCACCCAACATCCCGAAGCAGCGGTTGATCAGTTTCGGCGCGCAATCGCTGCTGATCCGACCCTGCGCGATGCCCATAATGCGCTGGCTTTCCACTATCAGCAGCAGGGGCTGCTGGCGAAAGCTGCCGATGCCTTTGCGGCTGTCGCCAGCCTGGCCGACGACTATTTTGCCCACTTTAACCTCGGTTTTGTCCTGATTGAACTCGAGCGCTACGATGAGGCTGAACGCGAGTTTCGCCGTTGCCTTGAACTTGACCCTGGTGACGTAGCGGCACAACTCGAACTGGCCTACATCTACGCAGCCCGTGGTGACTACGAAACTGCCTTGAACTTCCTGACAATCCCGCGTCAACACTATTACGACGACTGGGGCGTGTTTCACCTGCTTGGTCGCTGTCTCTTTCACATGCAACGCTTCGACGAAGCACGTCAGGCCTGGCAACAGAGCCTGGCCCTGGCCCCAACCCCAGAAACGCAACTGGAATTGCTCTCCTGTCTGCAAAGTATTGAACGACGACGTGAATTTCACGCCACCATCAGTCACAAAGACGAACTCTACATTCACGAGGGGGTTATCTGTCTCGGTTCAGCAATGGACGATGGGTTCACGATCCGACCGCTGAGCAATTACCGGTTCAGCGAACTCGATGTCGCCCGTACCATACAGCGTTTTCTTGCCCTGGCCCGCAGCAGCGAATGGCGTTTCGGTGGGGTGACGACACCAGAGCTGATGAGCAAGCCATTGGCGCTGACCCTGGCGCAATTACTCAATCTGCCATTGCTGAGCCTGCACCACTTACCGCAGCTCTCCGAGCCAATCTTGATCGTGATGGCAGTCGGTCATTCCGCCGATCTGCTCACCATTGCCCGCGAACGCTTGCCCGTTCCTGGACCTGGCTTCTGCCTGGCAGTTAACTGGACACGCCAAAGCAAATTGTTGCCGGAAATCATCGGGGTAATCGTCGAAGGTCAATGCACCGTACCCTGGGAAGAGGAATTGCAAAGCCTTGATACAGCCGGTCAGACCGATCACATCAAACACATTGCCGGACGACTGATACAGATGGTACAAACGCTACCCGGCGAAGACAACCTGCCTCGCCAGATTCGATACTACACACGCCACCATCGGCGATTGGCAATCAATGCCCTGTTGCACACCTCGCCGCCCGACCACCCGGCTGAGTAGGACACAATGATTGTTATATCAAGTTTAACGTAAGGCATCGGCACGCTATCTACCGTCACCCTCACGCTGTGCCTTGTGGACAAGCACCCCCTGGGAAGGCGCGCTTCCGGCTCGCTCGTCACCTGCACCACGTCCTGTACCATCTGGGTGATAGCAGAGAACGCAGTCTCTGGCCTGTTCACCATCTGCAACAGCCCGCCGTGCATGCTGTCGGCAGTGTTCTGCCAACCTGCATCGACGACTCAAACAGACAAATAGCTATCATCGCTATTGACGAAAACGAACATTTGTCCTACAATAAACAGGCATTCACCTGCACCATCACCGGCGAACGCCCTTGCAAACAAACGCTCACTATCCAACGTGCTGCGGCTACTGTTATGAAGGCAATAGATCATCCAATTCCTGGAACCAGCCACGACCTTGCACCGCTCTACCAGCGTGCATCCAGGCAATCAAAGCATGCAGCAATCCGATCTTCCGGACAGCAATACGACACAACCCACCCTGGTATTCGGCTCGGTTTTGCCGTTCGCACTGTGAGTCAACCCGGCCTGATCAGCGGCTCGCCACCTCATCTCAGCATCTTATTAACCCATTTAGGTGATGCCCTACGCTACCTTGAGCGGACTAACATCCGGTTTTACCGTTTTGCGTTACCCCGTCACTTCAATCTCAGCGATCTGGCTGAATGTCAGACACAACTCGCGCTCCTCAATCAACACATCAGTACCCGCAACCTGCGCCTGGGCGTACACCTTGATCCGCACCTGAGCCTCAGCCATTCCGATGAACAGGTTGCCGACGCGACGATCCGCACGATTGAGGCGACGTGTCAGCTTCTGGCAGCCCTTGATCACGCTCAGACCATCAATCACACCCTGGTGATACATCCCGGAGCTGCCGATCCTGCTGCACAACAACGCTTCATCCAGCGTTGGGTAAAGCTATCGATTCAGGCTCGCCGGCGCACAACCATCGAGCACACCGGCGCCGGATTCTCGCTGGGGCAACTACTCGTTTTAGCTGCACGTACCGGTATCCCCATCGTTTTCGATTATCTCCACTACCGATTACACAATCCTGAACGGTTGAGTCTGGCGCTGGCACTAGGGCTGACCCTGGCCACCTGGCCGCACCAGATCCGCCCCGAAGTTCATCTGAGCAGTCAACGCAGCGAAGCCCATCTGCTTCCGGGACGCAACGGTACTACCCGGGTCATACCACCACGCGCCGGTCAGCACGCCGATTTTGTAGTCGCCCATGATGCAATTGCCCTGCTCGAAGCCGGTCGGGGTTTACCACCGTTCGATCTGATGATCGAAGCAAAAGCCGGCGATCTGGCACTTTTGCGTCTCCGCCAGGAACTGGCTCATTATGCACCCGAATGGGCTGCGCGGCTGGCGTGAGGATCTGTCACACAGCAAGGGTCTTATGTTCATATGTGATGTATGTACAGAACACGCTGGCCGGCCAGCGCTGTGGCAAAGTCTACCTGAATCGCGACTGCCTGACATACGCATATACCGCCTACAAGAAGCTATCTCATTCATTACTGACAGACGACATAATCGTGACGATCACACACCGCATCCCCGTGACCAGCAGGGTAAACGGCCTGACAGACGTCTGATCGTGAGCGCGGCTGGTGCGACATGTGGCTGCCGCACTCCACACGCCGCGATACACGCCTGACGAGCAAGCAAGGCACGTAATCCGGCGAGTGATGGCACTGGAGATCGTCGTTAGCACTCCTCGCTTCCATACTGCGAGCGAGCTATACTGTCGTTAGTGATTGGCAGGCACTCATGAGCCTGGGCGACGGTCGGGTAGCACAACCGCACAGCTTTTATGAGACAACTGCCAGAAGAGCGGCGTATACGCACATCCTTGCGCGGTTTGATATAATGCCAGCGGAAAAATATCATACTACCGAGGTGATCTGTGAGTAACGAGCGACCATCTACAACATCAAACCCGCTGGCCGGTCTTGTTGCTATTGCCATTTTGCTCATTGTGTTAGGGTTTGTGGCCGGCCTCTTGATTAGCCGATCTGGAACACCAATAGTCGTACCAACCGCAGCACCTGCTCCTACCAACCCACCAGCACCAACAGAGCCTGCATCGGTTCCCACACCGATCACCGGCAGTATGCCCATACTGCCTACAGCCACCACCTATCAGTACAGCAGTCCACCGCCAATGAGCATTGATCCGGCTAAAAAGTATACCGCTACTATCTACACCCCACGCGGTGAGATTGTGATTGAACTGCTACCCGATATTGCGCCCCAGACGGTGAACAACTTCGTCTTCCTGGCCCGCCAGAACTTCTACAATGGCCTGACCTGGCATCGGGTACTGCCCAACTTTATGGCTCAGGGTGGCGACCCACGCGGCGATGGCACCGGTGGCCCCGGCTATACCATCCCGGCAGAGTTCACCGACAAGATTTTGTTCGACCAACCCGGTATCGTAGCTATGGCACGCTCGTCGGACCCAAACAGTGCCGGTTCGCAATTCTTCATCACCACGGCGCCGGCACCCCGGCTGAACGAGCAGTACACGATCTTCGGCAGAGTTATTCAGGGTCAGGAGATTGTTGACGGGATACCGCTGCGCGACCCGAGCAATCCTGCCGATCTGGCGACCCCCGGCGAGATGATTCTGGGTATTGCCATTAACGAAGAGTAGTTCAATATCTTTGTATTTTAAATGAGGAATGGCAACGTCATAGTGTTGCCATTCCTCATCACATTGTGGCACGTTGGGCGTAGAAGTCTTCCTCTTCCACGTGTCAGTGCATTCCGACGATAGATATCTCTCCTTCATCTACCTGAGCGACAGGGTCTCCCTGGTTGAGACAACCCTTTCGTGCTGATTTCGCGGCAGTCGTACTTGCCATCTACCACACACCACTCGTATAATACGAACTACCGCTCAGTGTCGAGCATGTTTTGCGAGGAAGCTATGCAATCCCCCGAACCAGTTGTGAACGAGTTTGCCATCACCGCAGCCACCGTGAACGGCTCTGGTAGCCAGACAGCGAACATGGTGCTAATGCGGGCCATCTTCAAGATGGGTATTCCCGTCTCCGGCAAGAACCTCTTTCCTTCCAACATTCAAGGTGAACCTACCTGGTACACTCTGCGGGTGAGCCAGGCCGGTTACACAGCCCGCCCGGCTGAAACACCAATTCTGGTGGCATTCAATCCGCGCACAGCCAACGACGATCTGTCGCAGTTACCACCCGGCGGAATTTGTCTCTACCCTGCCGATGGCCCCTGGCAGCCATCACGGACGGACATCATCCCATTTGCAATTCCGGTACGGCAACTGCTGGATCAGGTCGGCGTGAATCAGCGCCTCCGTACATACGCTGCCAATATGACTTACGTTGGCGCTTTGGCGGCGCTGCTCGGTATCGAAGATGCAGCCCTGGTCGCTGCGCTTAAGCAACAGTTTCGCGGTCGTCTCTCGGCGATTGAGCTAAACCTGGCGGTTATTCGCGCTGCCTATGCCTGGGCTGCCGCCGAACCGTCGCCTGCCCATGGACGCTTTCGGATCGCCCGGATGCAGGCAACTGACGGTATGATGCTGATTGACGGCAACACAGCAGCAGCGATTGGCGCCATCACCGGCGGTGTGGGGGTTGTTGCCTGGTACCCGATCACGCCATCAAGTAGCCTGATCGAGTCGCTGGAGAGTTATCTCCCCCGCCTGCGTCCGCCCACAGATGGCGCAACCTGCGCGATTGTGCAGGCAGAAGACGAGATTGCCGCACTCGGGATTGTGATCGGTGCAGGTTGGGCCGGAGCGCGTGCGATGACGGCCACCTCTGGACCTGGCATTTCGCTGATGAGTGAGTTTGCCGGTTTAGGGTTCTTTGCCGAAATTCCGGCAGTCATTTGGGATGTACAGCGGGTTGGCCCTTCGACCGGTCTACCGACCCGTACCGCTCAGGGTGATCTGATGGCTGTCTACTACCTCAGTCACGGTGACACGCGCCACGTAATCTTGCTGCCTGGTACGATGGAAGAGTGTTTCAGCGATGCCCAGACCGCCTTTGACCTGGCCGAACAGTTACAGACACCGGTCTTTGTCTTGAGCGATCTTGATCTGGGCATGAATATCTGGATGAGCAAGCCATTCACCTACCCGGAACAACCTCTCCAACGTGGGAAAGTGCTCAGCGCCGAGGAACTCTCCCGGCTAACGAACTACGCCCGCTTTGCCGACGTGGATGGTGATGGGATCGGTTATCGAACCCTGCCCGGCAACCCTCACCCTCTGGCCGCTACGCTCAGTCGCGGTACCGGGCACAATGAACGGAACGTGTACAGCGAACGCCCGGAAGACTGGCAGCGCAATATGGCGCGTCTCTGGCGCAAACACGAGACGGCACGCCGGCTGGTTCCGCGTCCTGTTATTGATGATCATCCTGAAGCAACGATTGGCCTGATCGGCTTTGGCTCAACCGCACCGGCTATTAGCGAAGCCCGTGATCTCCTGGCTGCTGCCGGAATTCCTACCAGCAGTATGCGCGTGCGCGCACTTCCCTTCGGCCCGGAAGTGACGAACTTCATTGCTCGCCATCAAATCTGTGTCGTTATCGAGCAGAATCACGACGGGCAATTGCGGCAATTGCTCCAGCTTCACTGCCCGGCCTACGCTTCCCGGCTTGGCTCTGTGGCATGGTGTGATGGTTTACCACTGACCGCACCGTTTGTGCGCGATCAGGTATTGCATTGCCTGGAATCAATGCGCGAGACGATGATGATCGGCATCGGAACCGGTAACTAAGCGTATCAATCTGCCAGGTCGGAGGAATTATGACACAGGTCAACGCGATAGGATTATCGAAAGCCGATTACCGGGGCGCACCCTCTACCCTTTGCGCCGGCTGCGGCCACGACTCCGTTGCCAGCCAGATTATAGCCGCCGCCTTCGAGCTATCGCTCCAACCCCACACTGTTATTCGGATGAGCGGGATCGGTTGTTCCAGTAAGTCCGCCGCCTATTTTCTGGGGCGATCTCATGGCTTCAATTCGCTGCATGGTCGTATGCCATCGGTCACTACCGGTGCCCATCTTGCCAATCACACCCTGCGCCCTCTGGCCGTCAGTGGTGATGGCGACACTGCCAGCATCGGCCTGGGACAATTCATTCATCTCCTGCGCCGAAATGTGCCAATCGTGTATATCGTGGAGAACAATGGCGTCTATGGGCTAACCAAAGGTCAGTTTTCGGCGACCGCCGATGAAGGGCAGGAGCTAAAACACGCCGGTGTCAATCATCTACCACCGATTGATGTGTGTGCAGAAGCCATTCTGGCCGGCTGTGGCTTCGTCGCACGCTCATTCGCCGGCGACGCCAGGCAGGTCCGCGAGTTGATCAAAGCAGCCTTCAATGTACACGGCTCAGCAGTGATTGACGTGATTAGCCCTTGCGTTACCTTCAACAACCACGACCGCTCGACCAAGAGCTATACCTACGGTAAGACCCACGAGACACCCATCCACGACATCAGTTTCATCCCGCACTACGACGAGGTCACGGTCGATTACGAGCCGGGTGAAGTGCGTGATGTGCAGCTTCACGATGGGCCGGTGATTCGGTTACGTAAACTCAACCGCGATCACGATCCGACTGATCGCAGTGCGGCACTGGCCCTCCTCGAGCAGGCACGGGCCAACAACGAGTTTGTGACCGGACTAATCTACCTCAATGAACGGCGGCCTACGCTGGCGGAAACGCTGGGCATAGGAAGTACACCCATCGCAGCACTGCCCGAAGATCGTCTCCGACCATCACGCGAAGCATTTGCAGCAGTGATGGCCGAACTGGTTGATGGTTGAGAATCAGCTCGCTGCCAGCATCAAATCAGTTCACCCCGGTTGGGTAACGAGGATAATTGTTATCGCTGGCGAAAACCCGGTAGGGGCAGGACTTATACCTGCCCCTACTGTTAATCCAGAACCTAATGCAGGCTCATTCATTATTAACAGACTCCCTGATCGTGAGGAGCACGTACAGCATCCTCGTGACCAGCGGGGTCAACAGCACGACAAGCTCAGGATCGTGAGCATGGCTGATGCGGCAGCATGGCTGCCGCACTCCAAACGTCGCGACACGCGCATGACGAGCGGGCAAAGCAATCAATCCCATGAGTGATAGCACTGGAGATGGTCGTCAACCCTCCAGGCTGCCGGTATGGCAGCCTGGGAGCAGGATGTTTTTAGTGGTTGGCAAGCATTCATGAGCCTGTGCGATGGTTGGGTAGCACTACCACACAGCTTTTATGAAATAAGTTCAAGCAGGTTTCTTGCCTGCTCCTGTTACCTGCACTACCTCAGCATCAGGGCTTGCGCCGCCCAAACCAGCTCCGGCGGGCAGGTTTGGACACCTGCTGGCGGAGTTGTGCAATATCATCGTCCGGTGAAGCCGGTACCGTCTCCGTTGTCGGTAGCGTTGCCTCAGATGTCTTTGCCGGCTGTGGTGCCCGTTTAAACCAGCTTCGACGAGGCTTGGGTGCTGTAGAAGGTGCAGCAACGACCGGGGCAGGCATTTCTGGCAGCGAAATTACCGGTTCGGGGTATGGGCTATCGCTATGTTCGGCACCTACGGCCCGTAACCATGACCACAGCAAACGGCGACGTTCAGCACCATCGGCCGGTAGCGTCAGCGGACGACCTCGTGCATCGATGATCAGGCCAAGCAGGCTCCCGTGAACCTCGGCAGGATCACTCTCAACAGCCTCACCGGGCGCGGCCTGTCCGACACGCACGGTAGCAGCCGGTTTTACCTTGACCTGGGCATAACGACCGACAGACAGAGGAAGACGGATCAACTCGCCATGACGAACCTGCACCCGCTCGCTATCGCCACCAACCGTAATCAGCTCAACATCGGCGACAGGTTCACCGATCCGACTGCCACCCTGCAATACAATACACGTCGCCAACGGTGTATTGTTCAACAAGTCGTGGTCAAAAATCGAGATCGCAGCATCAGTACTAAGCGCAGCAATCCCACCACACACTGATAACAGACTCAGCATATCGAGGTGAATGGGAAGCAACAAACCGGGCAGTTCATTTGCCGGTTGTAAACCATCCAGTAAGGCCAGTAGGGCCATTCCGGGATGCGGGGCATGCGTCAGTACACCACCACCGGCCAGCAACCGTTCGTAGGCAAGGGGTGTCTGCTCGTCGCGGAGGGCAGCAACGCCCAGGGCCAATGCTTCACGGGCAAGCGCCAGATCGAGATAGCAATCTTCACGGGTCGCCGGTAGCGTTTGGGGACGCAGCATGCGATTGAGTAAGCGTTCAATCAACTCTTGTTCTTCAATGGCAAACGGTAGCCAGCGGGCAATTGCCGCCGGGCCGACCTCACTGAGCAACGCACCGACGCCAAAAGCTGTGCCACAAACGCCGTGGAGTGTTGCAGCGATCTGATCGGGTGCCGCAGCGATCAACGTTGTAGTTGTCGCCCCAACATCGACGTACAGCACCGCTTGTTGCTGGCGCTCGGCCAGGAATCGCGTCATGACATACTGCGATTCAGCGACAGTTCGCAATGTGGTCTGATCAGGCGCGCTCAATTGATCGATACCCGGCACATCGGTTAATTGCCGGGCATAGCAGGCCAGCAAAGCCTGCCGCAGCGGCGTCAATACTTCCTGATCGAGGGCAGGGCGCACATTCGCAACCGTTATCAGCTCACAGTTGTGCCCACCAAGAGCAGCCTGAATCTGGGGTTGAACAGATGTATTGCCGGCATAAATAATGGTTGGTAGCGGCTGACGTATCGCCGCGGTGAATGAAAGTTTGAGGTTAATCAGGTGGGCAAGACGCTTCATGGCCTCGACCGTTCCACCCTCAACGCCACCGGCTAACACAACAACATCCGGCAAGAGGGGTAGCAAGGTCTCAAGCTGACGCTCAAGCCACGACTGCATAACACCTGTCGTTGATCGAGCCGAGACATCATCCAGAGTGACGACCGCCAACACCACACTGGGCACCCCACGAACAGCATGCAGTGCGCTACGGGCTGACACATCAGACGCAATGGCCGCCACTACGACGCGCAATGGTTCAAGTGCCGATGTCACAACTATGACCGCATCAATGCCATCACCAGTACTGATGCGCGGCATCAGTAAACGACCATCGCGCAACAATTGCCGTCCGGTGAGATCGGCCAGTTGCGCTGTCGCTTCCTGCACCGCAAAAAAGACATTCCGGTACGGCAATTCACGACTGGTGAGCGTTTCGGTTTGTCCGATCAGACGGCTTTCACCATCAACCTCATCAATGAGCGAAACCCGGGTAATCAGACTACCAATTTCAACTGCCAGTATCGCCCGTACAAGTTCCATGCACTCTACCCCGAAATATGCGACGCATAGACGCCCAGGTGCTACATACCAGCAATAGCCCGTATCCAATCAATAATGAACAGGAGCCGCTCATTGAGGGCAGCAAGGTATGAAACAATACTACCGGCCAGAAAGAAACCGAACGCCAGCAGCAATATCCAGCGCCCTACACTCGCCACCAGATCAATCCACCGCTGCCGGTTTGGATTGGACGAGCGGGTCAACGAAAAGGACAATAAGGTCGCTATCGAGCCAATAAGTAAGACAATACTCCCCAGAATTGCTACCGGTGATGAAAGATCAGATCGAGTTGCATCGAGCACCTGCGGGAGTATCGTTCCAACAACGGCACCACCAACCACCAGTGCAGCGCCCACACCAAAAACGAGTGCTAACGGCAGATTGGCCAGCCACGAACTGGTCTGTTGACCACTTATCCGCGTCAACAATAATGCCGCCAGAAAGAAAGGAGTCAGGCGTAGCGTCAGCAATACCGGTTGATCGCCGGCAGCAAGCACATCAATCACTGCCGGTCGCAACACCTGATGATATATCACCACAAATGCGTAGCCTAAAGCGACACCAACAAACAGGTATTGGACCAACCGAAAGGCCGGTGTATCGCCCAGAACACGGCTGAAGACCAGTAGCGTAAGCAAGATCGGAATAAGGTTGATTGCAATGTCCATCAGCCTCTACCTCGTGCCAGGCGTCGCAACTGCCCAATCCCAACAATGAAGGCCCCCAATAGCAGGACGCCAACAAACGCTATCGTTGCCCATGTCTGGTAGGAAAGCTCAGGTGTTGCCAGGTTATCAGCCTTTCCGGCAGCCAGCAAATCACTGGCACCACGTTGACCGGCAACCGCATACACATTGGGTAGGCGCGTATAGGGTAGCACTTGTGGATAGACCTCTTGCGGGAGCAAGAATGCAATCGGCACCTGCGGAGCGGCACTATGAATCTGCTCCATCCAGGCCTGTACATCCTGAACCTGATCGGCCATCACCACAATCATCGCCAGATCACGTAGTGACTGAATGCGTGGCGTTCCATCTGAGCGCGTAGCCAGCAAGCCGGCAGTCGCATCCTGGCCGGTATAGTCACGACGCAACTCTGCCCGCAAATCTATCGCCATACTGCGCAATGCCAGTTCACCGCCTGGACGATACCCCAGCAAGACGTAATCACGACCGCCGAAGATCACACCATTTTCGTTGTTGTAGCCGGCTGATCGTAACGGCCCAATCACATCAAAGGCAAGCAATGATCCCTGGAGATCGGTACTGACGATAATCAGTTTTGTCCGATCCGCAGTTAATCTGGTGAGCAGCACATCTTCAAGTGGACGCAGCTCAGCGACACGCTGAGCACCCCATTCATACGCTACTAAAACCACATCCTCACTGCTCAGACCGGCAAGTTGTTCGTTCAACGCAACAGCCACCGGCGACGGTTGAGCGCGATTCGTAAACGTGGCAGTGAGACCGGGAATAGCGATACCGATCAACACAGCGATCAGCAGTACCACTGCCAGCCACTGTTCCAGGGTCGGTAAACGACGCCGAACGATTACTGGACGTTCAACAGGCAGGATTGCCGGTAGCGGTGATTGCAGGAGTCGTTCAAGCAATGCAGCAGCGGCAATTTGATCATCGGTGCGCTGTGCAGGTGCAGGAGGTGGTGGCTTTACAACAACCACGTCAGGCCCTGCAACGACCTCTTCTTCCTCCTCGGCTTCGCGGTGGCGCAGACGTTCCAGCCAGTCAGACAAGGGAGTAATGGCAGGCTCAACAGCTCGTTCGGTCGAGGCCCGCAACCATGGCGGTAGCTCAGCACCGCTGAAGAATTCGTCGCTGGTTGAACTTGTAGTGAGCGAAGGTTCGGCGATTGGTGCATTCTCGGCTGGAGCTGATTGTAACCAGGAGATGGCCTCCGCTGAGACATCTGCTGTCAACCAATCAGGAGTATCAACCGGAGCAGTTGAAGCTTGCTGCAGCCAGTCCGGAACATCACTTCCAGCCGCCGGTGCCGACTCTTCCTGCAACCACACCGGTACGTCGCTACCCGCCGCTGGAGCGGCCTCTTCCCGCAACCACGCCGGTACGTCGCCACCCGCCGCTGGAGCCGCCTCTTCCCGCAACCACGCCGGTACGTCGCTACCCGCCGCTGGAGCCGCCTCTTCCCGCAACCACGCCGGTACGTCGCTACCCGCCGCTGGAGCGGCCTCTTCCCGCAACCACGCCGGTACGTCGCTACCCGCCGCTGGAGCGGCCTCTTCCC
>Ga0209479_1000393_pt1 | contig 71980 bp, 57 predicted proteins | sample DewCreD2012metaG_2_FD_184112 | JGI IMG/M metagenome (GOLD analysis project Ga0209479, IMG submission 184112) | Hot spring sediment bacterial and archeal communities from British Columbia, Canada, to study Microbial Dark Matter (Phase II) - Dewar... ...
CGCGGGGATGCGCTGGAGCCGTATCGGCGCTGAACGGCTTCTGGCGGTAAGAGCAGCACTGATGAGCCGCCGGTTTGACCGGCTGTGGCCAGAGAGCTACACCCCGCCATAGAACTGAAATGCACCTGGGTGATGGCCGACAGCGGCAGCAAGCACACTTTGGGCTTCTGTGCTAAAATCAGGCTTATCCCTGAGCGAATAAAGGGGCAGTAACCCTCAGAGGACTCTCATGAGCCCGTTTCTACAGTTTCTGCTGGCGCTCGGCGTCATCATCACCGCGGCGAAAATCGGCGGCCTGCTCAGTGCCCGCTGGGGGCAGCCCTCGGTGCTGGGCGAGTTGCTGGCCGGGCTGGTGCTGGGGCCGACGGCTATTAACCTGTTCGGCCTGCCCGCCTTCTCGGATAGCCACCTGCCGGAGACGATCAAGCACCTGGCCGAGGTCGGCGTGATCCTGCTCATGTTCGTCGCCGGCATGGAGATTGACCTGGGCGAGATGGTGCGGGCCGGGCGGGTGGCGACGTTCACCGGCACGCTCGGCGTGCTCGCGCCCATTGCCCTCGGCGCCATCGCGACGCTCCCCTTTGGCTTCTCCCCATTGCACGCGCTGTTTGTCGGCGTGATCCTCTCGGCGACCAGCGTCAGCATCTCGGCCCAGACGCTGATTGAGTTGGGCGTGTTGCGCCGCCGCGAGGGGGTCGCCCTCTTGGGCGCCGCCGTGATTGATGACGTGCTGGTCATCCTGGTGCTGTCGCTGTTCCTGGCGCTCACCGGCGGTGCGGGGGGGAGCGGGGTCCTCAGCCTGTTGGGGCTGGTGTTGCGCATGGCGCTTTACCTGGGCGGGGCGCTGGCCCTGGGGCTGTGGGTGTTGCCTTGGCTGACCCGTGCCGTCTCGCGGCTGCCGGTGAGTGAGGGCATCACTACCCTGGCGGTGGTCCTGACCTTCTTCCTGGCCTGGTCTGCCGAGGTCCTGGGCGGCGTCGCGGCCATCACCGGGGCGTTTATCGCCGGCCTGGGCTTTAGCCGCAGCGCCCTGCGCGAGGAGATTGAGCGCGGCATGCACACACTGGCCTACGCCTTGTTCGTGCCCGTCTTCTTCGTCAGCATCGGGCTGGAGGCGAACGCACGCGCGCTCAACATGGATCTGGCGGTCTTCACCCTGGTGATCTGCCTGGTCGCGGTGATTTCCAAGCTGGTTGGCGCCGGGCTGGGGGCGCGGCTGGCCGGGTTCACGTCCGATGAGGCCCTCCGCGTCGGCGTGGGCATGGTCTCGCGGGGCGAGGTCGGCCTGATCGTGGCCACCGTCGGCCTGAGCCAGGGGCTGGTGACGCCGGAGATATTTACAGCGACGGCGATTATGGTGTTGTTCACCACGCTGGTGACCCCGCTTCTGCTACGCCTGGCATTTGCCGAGGTGGCAGAAGCGCTGCCCCAACTGCGCCCAAAGGAGGCAACAGATATTGACGATGGCTAAATTATTGGTCGCAGTGTTGTTTCAGGTGGACGAGGGCTGGAGCGTGCTGCGCGCCTGGGAGGAAGCAGGGGTGCGTGAGGCGACGATCATTGACAGTGCGGGTATGCGTCACGTGCTTCGGCGCAACCTGCGCGATGACGCCCCGATCTTCCCCAGCCTGCGCTCGCTGATGGTCGGCCATCAGGAACGCCATTATACCTTGTTCGCTGTGCTGGAGGATAATGTGGATGTGGAGGCCATCGTGCGGGCCACCGAGGCGATCACCGGCCCGCTCTCTCAGCCCAACACCGGGATCATCTTCACCCTGCCGGTCCTCCAGGTGTGGGGGCTGCATAAGACAGTGGACAGGGGTCAGTAGTCGGATGGCTACGGGTGACCGGCGACGGAGAGGACCTCGCTCTCCGTGAACTTCTCCACCTGGTAGGTGAACACCTGCAGGCCGGGGCGCAGGTAGTCATCCGCCGGTAAGCCCGCCTTCAGGCAGAGATGGGCCATGAAGGTGGCGGCGTCGGGCAGTCGCTCCCACACCTGGGGCAAGAAGGTCGCCCGGTGCACCCCCCGCTGGATCAACACCCCCGGTTTGGTCTCGTCCAGGATGCGCAGTAGCTCCTCTGGTGAGGTGTACTCCAGCGGCCGCGGCTCGGTGAGGACAGAGATCTCAATCTCCAACTCCGGCAACTCCTCTGCGCTCACCGGCGGGAAGCGGTAATCGTACAGCGCCGTCTGAACCGCACAATAGCATACATTGATGGCCAGCGGCTCGGTCGCCTCCATGGAGCCGGTGCAGCCGCGCAATTCCCCATCGCTGCGCGTCGTCAGGGTGACGAAGCTGGCACCGGGCTGGAGCAACCGCTCCGGTAGCGTGCTCTCATCCGGCAGGACGATGACGTGATCGCTGACAGCGGCCTCAATCGCGCGTCGCGCCAGCGTGAGCAGCCGCCGCCGCTCCTCCAGCGTCAGCGGGGCGGGGCGGGGAGACGAGGCCCCCCTCTCTTCTGTCCCTGTTTTTTCTTGTGAAGGTTCAGATATAGGCGACGCTGGCATAGCCCACCACCCTGTGTTTGTCGCCAGCGGTGTCGCCGGAATTGCGATAGTCCAGCAACACCGGTCGCCAGCCGCGCGACTGCGCCAGATGCATCAGCGTCAGAATCGGCAGCAGGCCGCACGCCTGCCCCCGCGCCACAGCCGCGATGTCCCCCGCCAGCAGGTCAGCGAGCAGCCGTTGGTCAAGCCGTCGCGCCGTCTCATAGTCATAATAGTGGCTCAAATCCGAGCTGACCACGATCAGGCTGCCCTCATCCAGCCGCCCGCCCAGGTCCTGGGCGACCTCCGCCGGATTTACATCGCCGAAGAGCATGGGCACGATGCGGAAATCGCCCAGGGTCAGTTGCAGGAAGGGCAACTCCACCTCCAGCGAATGTTCCGGCGCGTGAGCGACCGCCGCCTCCTCATACAACCGGCTGTTTTGCAACATGGCAGCGACCCGCTCCGTAGCGACAGGCACATCCCCCAGCGGCGTCTGAAACGCCCTGAACCGGCCCAGCGCTACGCCCGCGATGGGGACGAAATGCGCCGGGCCCATTAAATAGACCGTCCAGGTGCGGCGCTGGACAGTCTCCAGGGCCTTAAACGCATAAGCCGCTACAGGGCCGGAGTAGATGTAGCCTGCATGGGGGGCGATAACGGCACGCGGAACAACGTCGGGCGGTTGGGCCTCGTCCAGATAGGTCAGAACCGCCCGCTTCAGCGCAGCGGCTGCGCCGGGATAGAAGGCCCCAGCGACCGCCGCCGGCCGGACCGGTAAGGGCGGAGCATGGGCAGACATCTCTCTCACCCCCTCTCCCATAAAAAACCGGGGACCGAGGACCGAGGCGTCTGACATCAAGCGTCAAACGTCAAATCATGGATGGGATTATAGCACACAAATGGAATCTTACAAGGCCAAACGGCGATAGTTGCCCTGATAATAGACCAACGGCGGGGCCGGGCGCTGGACACCTGCCGCCTCCACCAGGCCCACATAAATGGTGTGATCGCCACCCGGATAGGCCGCATAGACAGTGCAATCCAGATAGGCGACGCAGCGTTCCAAGATGGGCGCGCCGGTAACGGCGGTAGAATAGCTCAACCCGGCAAAGCGGTCGGTGATCCCCGGGATGCGCCCGGCGAAGCGGTCGGACAGGTCGGCGTCGTCCTGGCTGAGGAAATTCACGGCGAAGCACCTGCCGCGCTCTATCAGTTGGTGGCTGTAAAGATCGGTGCCGATGCACACCAGCACCAGCGGCGGCTCCAGCGAGACGGAGCAGAAGGCCGAGACCGTCAGGCCATGGATCTCCTCGCCTGCGCGCAGGGTCACGACAGTAATGCCACTGGGAAAGTGGCGCATGACTTGTTTGTAGAGATCAGCAGCTATGGGCATGGCGGATTGATGTTACAGGCAATTCGCTCATCAGGCAAACACAGACAGGATCAGGGGGGCAATCTGGGTCAGATCAAAGGGGGAGGATGAAGGATGGAGGACGGAGGACGGAAGACGGAAACCCCCGGCCCGCCGTGCTCCGTCCCCTGTCTTCCATCCCTCCCCCACCAGGATCGTGGGCACAGGATTGCGCGTGTGGTGCCGATGGGAGAGGTCCTCCAGGTTGCCGTGATCGCTGGTGATGATGAGGAGATCATGGGCATCGTCCCAGGCGTCCAGCAGGCCACCGAGGACCGCGTCAAATTGCTCCAATGCGGCCACCGCCTCCTCCATCGTGCCGCGATGGCCGAGGACATCGGGCGGCCAGTGCTCAAAGAAGCTGAAGTCGTAGGCGCGGGCCAGTTGGGCCAGGCGTTGCCCCGCCTGAAAGGGCGTGAGCACAGGCACATCCGCATACCCCAGGCGGTCGCGCCAGCCAGCGGCGGTGAAATCCGCCGGGAGCGCCCGCCCGGCGTACAGGTCTTCGGCAGTGAACAGGGGCAACCCGGCGGCAGTAGCGGCCAGAGGCACGGCGGAGAGCAGTCGCCGCCCCCCTTCCAGGGCAGCGAAGTAGCGCTGAGGGTACGCGTCCAGGAGGGCAGCGGTGCGGCCCACTGCCACTGCCCGGTGGAACAGCGTGTCACGCTCCAGGAGCGGGCGCAGTCGTCCGTCGGGCTTGGGGCCCCAATGCTCGCCCAACAGCGCCGCCGCGTTGACGCCCGTCAAGATGGCCGCCTGACCGGTGGCGCTCTGGGGCCGGCCCGGAACGCCCAGGGTGGCGTCGGTGGGGATGAACAGCGCCCGCTCTGTCTGCAACGGCGGCGTGTCCCGAAGCAGGCGCCGCCCCCCCAGCAGGCCGGTCAGGACGGGCATCTCCGCCCGCGCAAACGGGTTCGTGTCCGGGTCGTCCTCCCCCAGGCCGACGCCATCCAGGAACAGCAACAGCACAGACATCAGGCACTCCGCTCAAAACAGTACCAGCCCGAAGGGGCGCCACGTTCACTGCCCTGGCGCTCCCAACGCAGCCGGAAACCTTCGCCCAGGCTCTCCCGCACTTGCTCCGAGGTCAGCCCTATTATGCGCTTCCCCATCGGCCTGGGCCCAAAGGCGTAGAGCAGATACAGGCCGCCGGGGCGCAACAGGCGGCGCAGCCCAGCGACGTAGCGAGCGCGCTCCTCTGGCCCGAAGTTATGCAGGCAGCCGATGTCCAGGCAGAAATCAAACGGCTGGCGCAGGGCCGGATCGGGATGCTGCTCCAGGGCCAGGACGCTGGCCCGGATAAAGCGTGCCCGGACGCCGGCGGCTTTGGCTTTGCGCCGCGCCCGCCAGAGCGCCAGCCAGGCCACATCCACCCCCACCGCCTCAAACCCGTGCTGCGCCAGATAGATGACGTTCGTGCCCGTGCCGCAGCCCAGGTCAAGCGCCCGCCCCGGCGGTAAAGCCCCGCCCTCCACCAGTTCCACCAACTCTGGCGGCGTGATGCCGGTGTCCCAAGGCGCACGGAAGAGATAAGCCAGGTCCCACTTACTCAATGTCAATCCTGTGAAACCACAGCGGGCGTGAGATAGCCGTAAAGCCAGCGGGCCGGGAAGCGGAACACCCAACCGTTGGAGATGGCCACGTCCAGGACGCCGGTCTGGGCCTGGAAGGCGGCGGCATCGGCGCGGCCATCGCCGTTGAAATCGGCGGCGAACTGATCGCTCATGCCCACGCCCAATCGGGTCAGCCACTGTGTGGGCGGCAGCAGGCGACGGCCATCGGAGAGCGCCACCCACCAATCCCCGTAGTAGCTCGCGAAGGTGGCCGCATCGGCCCGGCCATCGCCGTTGAAATCGCCTACAAGCTGGGCGGAGGAGCCGTTGCCGAACTGCGTGATCCAGCGCGCCGGGGGCGCGAAGCGCGTGCCTTGGGAGAGGGCCACCTCCCAATCGCCGCTCTCGGCAGAGTAGGCCACCAGGTCGGCCCGGCCATCCGCATCCATATCGGCAGCGAACCAGCGGTTCCAATCCCCCTCACCCCCGATCCCGCTCCTGCGCTGCAGGAGCGGGGGATCAGGAGCAAAAGCAGGCAGGTCAAAATGCCTCCCGGTGGAGGCGGCTACCGCCCAGGTGCCATCTGGCTGTGGCAGGGCCAGGTCCGCCCGCCGGTCGCCGTTGAAATCGCCCACCAGCGGCGGGCCAGCGCGCCCGGCGTCGGGGTCCGCCAGCCACAGCGCGTAGCCTGTGAAGCCCTGTCCGGTGGAGCGGGCCACGAAGGCTGTCCCGTTCCCCGCATAGAACAGCCCCACGTCTGTGCGGCCATCGCCATCAAAGTCACCCGCCAGCGGTGCCGACCTCTCCCCCGGCCCCTCCCCTATCAGGGGAGGGGAGCCAGGAAGGCCGCCAAGCCAGCCGCGATAGGCGCTCAGCCCATCCCCCGCCGAGGCCGCCACATACCAGGAACTGGACGCTTCCATGAAGACGGCCAGGTCGGCGCGGCCATCGCCGTTGAAGTCACCTGTGACCGGTCGGCCATAGGGCGCAGCCAGCGAGCGCAGCGCCAGCACGTTCGTTGAGGTGTAGACCTGCCAGGAAAGGATGTCAGCGGCGGTCTCCACGAAGCGCGGACGGATGCGGGCGCCCTGGCGCCGCACCTCAAAGTGCAAATGTGGGCCACAGCCCTCCCCGACCAGGCTACAGGTATAGCCCACCGCGCCACTGAGGGCGATCAACGTCCCACGCTCCACAAAACTGCCCTCGTGCAGATCGGGCGGAACGCTGTTTGTGGCGATGTGCAGGTAATAGGACCTCTCGCCGTCGCCGTGATCGATCACGACATAGTTGTTGTACAGGGCGAACAGGGGGCTACAACCACACAGGTCATTCCCCTGCACGATTTGCTCAATCCTGCCGCTACGGGCGGCCAGGACGGGGGTGCCGCTGGGCATGGAGAAGTCAATGGCGTTGTCGTGGTCCACGCCAGCGCGGACGGTGAGCGCGCCGGTCCCGGCAAGATAAGGCAGGGCATATTCGCCTTGCGAGGGATCGGCGGGGGCCGTTGGATGGGCGGTGACTGCCTTCATCGTTTGGGGCAGGAGATCACGGGGGATGGCGTTGAGCCATTCAATGTAGTACAGTGTCTCAGGGAAGGCGATCGCCCAGGTTCCACGGGCACGATAGGCCAGCGCCAGTTCGTCCTGGCTGGCTCCGCGCGCATCCAGCGTCCGCAAGGCGATCAGCGCCCATTCGCCGCGCCCCCAGGCGCGGGCCACGCATACTGTCGCAACGGGGTGGGGGAGCGCTGCATTCTGCTGGCGAGCGGCCAGCGCTGGGCCGAGCGCGTCCATCAGGGTGAACAGATCGGAGGCAGGCAATTCGGGCAGGCCGTCATTGGGGGGAACGAGTGTGCCGCAGAAATTGGGGAGCGCGGCCATCAGGCGGGCCGATGTCGGTCGGACGACGCCCAGGAGGGCAGCCAGGCCCAAGAGGAACACCCCCTGGGCCACCAGGAACACCTTCGCGCGTATCAACCGCAAACCACCCCCACTGCTCGCCTCTATGATCGCCTCAATTCCCCTGATCCCCTCCCTTGAGAGGGGAAGGGTCAAGGACTCCCAATTATAGCGAAAGCGGATCAGGCGGCAAGCCCCAGGTCCTGGCTTATGAACATTGACTTTTTCATACCGTAACGTGTGGGGAATTCGGGGATCCCAGCGTAAATGGTGTAGGGGCGAGGCGGCGCCTCGCCCCTACACCACATGTGATGGTACGATTGGCATTTTACTCCTCAGCCAGCTCCACAGCGCGCTGCGCCCCGGCCTGTAGCAAGGCCTCCGCGATGCTCAGCGCCCGCCGCCCGGTGGCGTGGGCGATTTGCTGGCGGCAGGAGATGCCAGGGGCAACGATAACCGCCTCCCCGCTCGCTGCCTCCACCGCCGGGAACAGGCGGTCTGCACCGATAGCCAGCGAGAGATGGTAGTGCTCCGCTTCAAAGCCGAAGGCCCCCGCCATGCCACAGCAGCCCGCATCCACCTCATCCACCGTGTACCCGGCCAGCACCAGCGCGGCCCGCGCCGGGGCGCTGCCGATGAGCGCCTTCTCGTGGCAGTGGGTGTGCAGCAGCGCCTGCTGCCCGTGCTCGGCAAAGGCCAGCTTCAATCGGCCTGCCAGGTGCTCCTGGGGGATGAACTCCTCTAAAAGATAACTGCGTTCAGCCAGGGCCTGCACCTCCGGCCCATCCAGCAAGTCCGGGTATTCGTCACGAAAGCTCAGGACACAGCTCGGCTCGCAACCGACAATGGGAATGCCGCGCTCAGCGTAGGGCGCCAGCGCCGCCACGTTGGCGGCGGCCACCCGGCGCGCCTCGTCCAGCAGCCCCTTGGAGATCATCGGCCTGCCGCAGCAGGGATGCTCCACCACCAGCACCTCATATCCCGCCGCCTCCAACACCGCCACCGCCGCCTCGCCCACCTCTGGGACGTTGTAGCGCATGAAGGTATCGTCATACAAGACAACTTTCCGCTCTCCGTCCTCCGTTCTCCGACGCACACGATAGCGCGCCGAGAAGGTGGGGCGGGCGAAGGGGGGGAGCGGGCGGCGCGCCTCCACGCCGAGAAAGCGGTGGAGCGCCCAGCGGGCTAGGCGGCTGCGCACCACCCAGTTGGATAGCGGCGCGAAGGCGCTGCCGATGCGGTTGAGCCTGGCGATATGGGCAAAGGCGCGGTCGCGCAGCGGCGTGCCGTGCGTGGCGTGATAGGCGGCCAGGAACTCGGCCTTGAGCTTCGCCATGTCCACATTAGAGGGACATTCCGCCTTGCACGCCTTGCACGCCAGGCACAGGTCCAGGACCTGATACATCTGCTGGCTGGTGAGCGCCCCCGGCGGCAGCACGCCGGAGATAGCCGCCCGCAGCGCGTTGGCCCGCCCCCGCGTGGTGTGCGCCTCCTCGCGTGTCGCCATGTACGAAGGGCACATGCTCCCGCTGCCCAGCTTGAGGCAGGCGCCGTTGCCGTTGCACAGCTCAATCGCCCGCACGAACCCGCCCTCGGCCGTGAAGCGAAAGTGCGTCGCGCCCGGCCCGGCCCGCTCCACCGCTGGCGCCGGACCATGCAGTTCAAGCGGCGGCGCCTGCGTGCGCAAATGGGCCTCCAGCGGCGGCGCATCCACTTTCTTGCCGGGGTTAAGCAGGCCCTGGGGGTCAAAGGCCGCCTTGAGTTGGCGAAAGGCCCGATACAGGATCGGGCCGAACAGCTTCTCATTGTAGCAGGAACGTGCCAGCCCATCGCCGTGCTCGCCGCTCATCGCCCCGCCGAAGCTGAGCACCAGATCGCTGACCGCCTGGCTGATCGCCCGCATCCGGGCCACATCCTCAGGCCGTTTCAGATCAAGCACGGGCCGGATGTGCAGGCAGCCGACGCTGGCATGGCCATAGTATGCCGCTGTCGTGCCGTGCTCACGCACAATCGCGTCAAAGGCGCGGATGTAGTCCGGCAGGTGTTCCGGCGCCACTGCCGTATCTTCCACAAAGGAGACCGGCTTGCGGTCGCCTTTCATCCCCAGAAGCAGCCCCAGCCCGGCCTGGCGCACCGCCCAGACGTTCGCCTGCGCTGCCGGGTCGCGCAGGCGGGCGCACGGCCAGCGCAGCCGGGCCTCCAATGCCTCAGCCCGCGCCGCCAGATCGGCCTCGGCCGCGCCGCTGAACTCCACGATAAGCACCGCCGCCGGGTCGCCCTGGATGAACCCGGCCCGCCGCGCCGTCTCCAGGTTCCCCATCGCCAGGCGCAGGACCGTCCGGTCCAGCAGTTCAATCGCCGAGAGCGCGGGATCGGCCAGCGCCAGGATGGCAGGGACGGCCTCCAGTGCCGCAAATAGATCGTCAAAATGGAAGATATCCAGCAGTGTGTATTTCGGTCGCGGCACCAGGTTCAGCTTGGCTTCGGTGACTACCGCCAGCGTGCCCTCCGAGCCGACGATCAGCTTGGCCAGGTTCCAGGGCCGCTCGCCTATGAACGCGTCCAGGTTGTAGCCGCCCACGCGCCGCATGATCCGGGGGTAACGGGCGCGAATCTCATCCGCATGGGCCTCTACCAGCGCCTTGACCGCCCGGTAAATCTGGCCCTCGCGCCCCGGCGCCCGCAGTTTGGTCGCCAGGCCGTCGGCGTCCAGCGGGCCGAAGGTGACCTCTGTGCCATCCGCCAGGTGCGCCCGCACCTCCAGGACATGGTCCACCGTCTTGCCGTACACCAACGAGCGTGCGCCGCAGGCGTTATTGCCGATCATGCCGCCGATCACGCAGCGGTTGGCTGTGGCCGGATCGGGCGCGAACATCAGGCCGTAGGGGCGGAGCACGGCGTTAAGCGCGTCCAGCACGACGCCCGGCTGGACGCGAGCCCAACGCTCCTCAACGTTGATCTCCAGGACCTGCGTCAGCCGCCTGGACATATCTATGTGCACGGCTTGGCCCACGGCCTGCCCCGCCAGGCTGGTGCCGGCGCCGCGGGGCAACAGGGGGATGCCATGCCGCGCCGCGACCTCCACCGTCGCCCGCACATCATCCACGTGGTTGGGAATGACCACGCCCATCGGCGCGATCTGGTAGATGCTGGCGTCGGTGCTGTAGAGCACGCGGGTCAGCGCGTCAAAGCGCACCTCGCCCGCGACGCGAGCGCGAAGCTCATGTTCCAGGTCATCCATTTCGCCGCTCACCGCGATCTATGCTATACTTTACCCTCTCCCCCCTCTGTGGGGGAGGGCTGGGGAGGGGGAGTCACCATCTTCTGAGGAGGTAATATGACTACACAATCTGCGCTGGCCTATGCCCATGAGCATCAAGACCGGTTCCTGGAGGAACTTAAAGCCCTGCTGCGTATCCCTTCTATCAGCACCCTGCCCGACCACGCCGACGACATCCGGCGGGCGGCGGAGTGGCTGGCCGACCACATGCGCGCTATCGGCCTGGAGCACGTCCGCGTGGACCCCACCGCCGGTCACCCGGTCGTCGTCGCCGACTGGCTGCACGCGCCCGGTCGCTCCACCGTCCTGATCTATGGCCATTATGACGTCCAGCCGGTTGACCCCCTGGACCTGTGGATCAGCGACCCCTTTGATCCGCAGGTGCGCGACGGCAACCTCTACGCGCGCGGCGCCTCCGACGACAAAGGCCCGTTCTTCGCCCATCTCAAGGCCCTTGAAGCCTATCTGCGCGCCGCAGGCACACTCCCCCTCAATGTGAAGGTCCTGTGCGAAGGCGGGGAGGAGATCGGCAGCGCCCACCTGGACGCTTATGTTTATGCGCACGCCGCCGACCTGGCCGCCGATGTCGTCCTCATCTCCGACACAACCATCCTCGGCCCCGATCAGCCCTCCATCGTCTATGGCCTGCGCGGCCTGTGCTATATGGAGGTAGAGGTCACCGGCCCTGACCACGATTTGCACTCCGGTCAGTACGGCGGCGCGGTGCACAACCCCCTCCAGGCACTCTGTGAGATGATCGCCGCGCTCCACGATGCTGAAGGGCGGGTGACCCTCCCTGGATTCTACGACAAGGTGCGCCCTCTGTCCAATGAGGAGCGGGCCGAGATCGCCCGGCTGCGCTTTAATGAGGAGCGCCTGAAGCGGGAGACAGGCGTCCCCGCAGGCTGGGGCGAGGCCGGCTACACCATCGCCGAACGCATCGGCGCCCGACCCACCCTGGAGGTCAACGGCGTGATCGGCGGCTGGACCGGCCCGGGCTCCAAGACTGTGATCCCCGCACGGGCCTTGGCGAAAATCTCTATGCGCCTGGTCGCCGACCAGGACCCCGACGAGATTGACCGGCTGTTTCGGGAACACATCCAACGTATTGCGCCGGACACGGTTCGGGTGGACGTGCGCAGCCTGGCGCACGGCGCGCCCGCGCTGGTGGACCGCCATCACCCGGCGATGGAGGCAGCAGCGCGGGCGTATGAGGCTGGCTTTGGTGCCCGCCCGGTGTTCACCCGCGAAGGCGGTTCCATCCCCATTGTGGCTACTTTTCAGAAGGCGCTCGGCGCCCCCAGCGTCCTCATGGGCCTGGGCCTGCCCGATGACCGCTTCCACAGCCCCAATGAGAAGTTCGCCCTGGCCAACTTCTACCGGGGCATCGCCACGATCATTCACTTCCACAGCCTGCTAGCCGAGGGGGGATAAGGCTTCAGATGTTCACAGATACCCCCTCACCCCCTTCGCCCTCTCTCCCCAGTACCGGGCTGAAGCCAGGTTCGGGAGAGGGGTGGGGTGAGGGGATAGGGCCCTTTGCTATGCTCAAGGTGACAGTTTTGTGATCTGCTGAGGCTAGCGGCGGGTACGCCGCAGCGCGACACCGGCTAGCCCAAGCAAGGCCACCGCCAGGCCCACGCCCGCCACCGCCGACCACCACTCGCCTGTGGACACAGGCGAGGCAGGACTTTCATCCGTCGTCTGTTGTCCCTCGTCCAGCGTCGGCGGATGAAGCACACCCCCCTGAACATCCGGCAGGGCGGGGAGCGAATCGCTTCCCGCCTCGCCCGCCAGCGTAATCTGGCTGGCCGTGGTCGCATCAAGGGGCACATTGTCGGCGGGGACCCCGTGGGCGGCGAGTAGAAAGGCCGTAAGCGCCCAATACTCATCCTGGGTCAACGAGCCTGGCGCGTGCATAGGCATGGCCGTGCTAATGTAGGCAAACAGGGCCTGTGCCGTAGGGAAGCGAGTCAGCGTTCCCGGCCCGATGAGTGCCGGAGCGTAGTTGTCCTTGATCTCAAAGCCATCGGGCGGATGTTGCCGGCCATGACATTTGGGTGTGGAGCAATTCTGGTGCGTCTCCGGCCAGGTCTGGCGCCATTCCAGCGTCAACCCCTGGCCCTTATCCCCGTGACAGGTGGAGCAGCGGCGTATGTACACCCCCGCGCCAAAATCACGTTGCGCAGGCGTATACGCCTGGACCGCTGGAGGGTTGATCTGGGAGAGAACAGCAGCGACTGCCAGAAGGATCAGGCCCAACCAGAGATTGGAACGCATCGCCTGACCGACGGAGGACGAAAGGCAGGGGCCACCGGTCATCCGTCCTCCGTCTTCCGCCCCCGTCTACTGCGTTCCGCGCAGGCGCGGGTCTAGCGCGTCGCGCAGGCCATCCCCCAGGAAGTTGAAGGCGAACATGGTGATCGCCAGGGCCAACGCCGGGAAGACGGCCTCGTGCGGATATGAGCGGATACCCTGTGCGCCATCCGCGATCATGGAGCCCCAACTGGGCGTAGGCCGGTTCACACCCAGCCCGATGAAGCTCAGGAAGGCCTCGGTGCTGATGTAGCTGGGGATCGCCAGGGTCTCGGCCACGACCAGCGGGCCGATGATGTTGGGCAGGATATGGCGGAACATGATCCGGCTGGGCTTGGCGCCAATGGTGCGGGCGGCCTCAATGAACTCCTTCTCCTTCACCGAGAGGATCTGGCCGCGCGCCAGGCGGGCCATGTTCTCCCAGGCCGTCAGGCCAATGCCGATGAAGATGAAGAACAGACCGCCGAAGCGTCGGTCAATCTGCGACAGCGTGAAGCGGAAATGCTCCCAGGTTGTCTGAGGGTTCTCTGGCGGGTTGCGGAAGAAAGCCATCAACAGAATGATGAACAGCAAGCTGGGGAAGGCATACAGCACATCTACCAGCCGCATCATGATGTTGTCGGTGCGCCCCCCGATATAGCCGGAGATCGTGCCATAGGTTGTGCCCACGATCAGGCTGATTAATGGACCGACGAAGGCCACCGCCAGCGACACCTGCGCCCCGTAGATAATCCGCACCAGCAGATCGCGCCCATGCGTATCCGCGCCCAGGGGATACTGATCGGCGATGGTGGCATAGCCCCCCTGATCTTTAGGCTTCATGAAGGGGAAGACATACGTCAGCCAGCGCGGCACCGCATGGTTGTCCTTCAGATGCTGGTCGTCATAGCCCTGGGGCGCCAGCACCGGCGCGAAGACCGCCATCATCACCAGGATGATCACGATCACACCGCCGAGCACCGCGGCCCGGTTGCGCACCAGGCGGTAGAAGGCATCGGCCCACAGGCTGCCGGTACTGCGCCTGCGGGGGACGGAGATGGTTGCGGGCGTTGCGGTTGCAGTTGCCATAGAATCGTTCTCCTATATCGGACAGAAGACGGAGGATGAAGGACGGACAACGGACAACGATCGTCCCTCATCCTCCGTCATGTATAACGAATACGCGGGTCCAGGAACGCATAGGTAATATCCACCAGCAGGTTCGCCACCACCAGGAAGATGGCGTAGAGCAAGATCGTGCCCATGATCACCGGGTAATCGCGGTTGGTGATGCTGGTGACGAAATAGCGCCCCATGCCGGGGATGCCGAAGATCGTCTCGGTGACGAAGGTGCCGGTGACCAGCGCGGCAAACAAGGGCCCCAGGATGGTGACCACCGGGATCAGCGAGTTCTTGAGCGCGTGGCGCATGATCACGATGCGCTCGCTTAACCCTTTGGCGCGGGCGGTGCGGATATAGTCCTCGCGGATCACCTGGAGCAGGCTGGCCCGCGTCAGTCGGGCGATCAGCGCCGAACTCGCCAGCCCCAGCACAATGGAGGGCATGATGGCCTTGCGGATAAACTCCACCATATTAAACGGCTGGCCCTCGCGCGCGATCTCCCAGCCGGTGGGCGGCAGCCAGCGCAGGGAGACGGCGAAAATAGTCACCATCACCGGCCCCAGCACAATGGGCGGCACCGAGACGCCGAAGATGGCGATGCTCATGCCGATATAGTCAAAGATGCTGTTCTGTTTGAGCGCCGCCAGGATGCCTGCGGGCAGGCCGATTATCAGGGCCACTGCCAGCGCCAGGACGCCCAGTTGCATGGAGACCGGCAGGTTGTCGCGGAAAATATCGTTCACCGTGCGGGTGCGCGAGCTAAAGGTGGGCCCAAAGTTCATCCATTGTAAATAACCATTGCCGATCTTAATGTTAATTAGATAATCGCTCTGCTGCGTCACCTGCAACTCCCCTGGTGAATAGACCGGGATAAGGATATCCTTAATGTAATTAAGGTACTGGATATGCAGCGGGTCGTCCAGGTGATACTTACGGTTAAGGTTGGCGATGATCTCTGGGGGCAGCTTTTTCTCGCGATCAAATGGCCCGCCCGGCACTGAGCGCATAAGCACAAAGGTGATCACGGAGACTACAAACAAGACCACAAACATCCACAGCACGCGGCGAACAATGAATTGTAGCATATAGTCAAACTCCCCTTACGTTTAATTGATCCTTCTATCACTTAGTACCGTTGATCTATCCATCGGGTTCAGTAGGCCCTGTCACTCTGAGCGCAGCGAAGCGCCTCACCTCTTCCACCCCCCTACTCCCTCCCAGATGGGCTTCGCTTCACTTAACATGGCAGGAAGGATAGCTTGGCTGCAGAAAAGGGCGCCTAGATCGGGGACGGAGCCCCCAGAGGCGGGGGCTCCGTCCACATCACCTAACTTACTTGCTGATGTCCCACTTCTCAATGTGCTCCAGACCACCCAGGATGGAGAAGGTCCGCTGCACGTACGGCTTGGTCACGGTGACGCGCGTGTACCAGTAGATGGGGATGATGGCCGCGTCCTGGCGCACCAGGATGTCCTCGGCCTGGGCGTACAACTCGCGGCGCTTGGCCTCATCCTTCTCCTTGGCCGCCTCGTCCACCAGCCGGTCAAACTCCGGGTTCGCCCAGCGGGTGTGGTTCTGCTGAGAGTCGGAGCGGAAGACCTCCTTCAGGAAGTTGTTGGCATCCGGGTAGTCCTGGCACCAGCCGAGCCGCCAGATCTGCGGCGGATCATCGGTCAACGTCTTCAAGTAGACGCGCCACTCCTGGGTCTGGATAGTCACCTTCACGCCCAGCACCTCTTCCCACATCTTGGCGATGGCCTCGCCGATCTTGATGTGGCCTTCTACCTGGTTCATCATCAGGGTGATGGGCGGCATCTTGGAGCGATCCGGGTAGACCTCGTCCAGCAACTTCTTGGCCTGCTCCGGGTCGTACTTGACACCCAGGTTGGGGTGCGTCTGCATGGTCGGGGCCGCCGTCAGGCCGGGGCGCGAGAACCACTGCGCCGGCTCCTGGCCGCCCTTGGTCACGTTGTCAATCAGCGACCGGCGGTCCACCGCCAGCGAGAAGGCCAGGCGCACCTTGGGGTTGTCAAACGGCGGCTTGGTGACGTTGAAGCCGTAGTAGTAGGTGCACAGCACCGGGCCGATCTTCAGCTCCTTGGAGAGCGTGGGGTCGGCCTTGACGCGGTCAATCTCCGACAAGGGTACACCGGCCACGTCCAGCTCGCCGGCCTCATACGCGGCGAAGGCCGGGCTTTCGTCCAGCATCGTCCAGGTGATCTCCTCAATCTTGGCCTGCGGGACGCTGGGGATACCGGGCCAGAAGGGGTTCTTGATCAGCGTGATGTCCGCGTCATGGTTCCAGGCCTTGAGCGTGTAGGGGCCATACCCCTGGAAGAAGCCGGTCTCGGTCCAGCGGTCACCGCGCTCCTCAATCAGCCAGCGCGGCTGGGCGTGGGCCACCCACATGCCCAGGATGTTAGGCACGAAGGCCGCGCCCGCAGCGTCATCGGTGAGCGTGACCTCCAGGGTCCAGTCATCCAGGGCCTTCACGCCGACCTTGGTCGTGTCGGTGATCGTGCCGCTGTTGAAGTCGGCGGCGCCCTCAATGATCGTGGTCAGGACGTAGGCATAGTCCGAGGCCGTCTTGGGGTCAAGCGTGCGCAGGATGCCGTACTCAAAGTCCTTGGCCGTGACGATGCGGTCCTTGCCCTCCTCGTCCACGACCTTCTCCACCTGCTTGGTCAGCGGGTTATAGCGCACCCAGGGCACGCCTTGCCTCACCTTGAAGGTGATCTTCTTGCCATCCGGCGAGAACTCCCAGCTCTCGGCCATGCCCGGCTCCAGGGAGGCGGTCTCCTCGTTCTGGCGGGTCAGGCCGACCGTCGTCTCCTCCACGATCTGCACCGAGCTGGTATCGGTGGAGAGCGCCGGGTCAATCGTGGGGATGTCGCCGGGGCCCATGTTCAGGCGCAGGGTCTTGGGCCCCGCGGGCGGCGCCGCCGTGACGACCACCGTCTGCACAGCGGGCGGCGCGGTCACCACCGCCGTCTGCACCTGCGGTGGGGCGGTTTGAACGATGACCTGGGGCGTCGGCGCCGGGCCCCCGCAGGCCGTGACCACCAGGCTCAGCAGGGTCAGCACGCTTAGCGCCCAAAAGGTAGTCTTGCGACTCATTGTTCTCCTCCTTCTAAATCTCCTTATGAGAGATGGCCTACACCGTCAGCGGTGTGGCTGGTTTATCGTCGGGCCCTTGCCCGAATGCACGCTGCCCTGCCAGGGCACTACGCTGTGAAGAGGGGTGTTCCCTCCCCTTTCCAGCGAAGCATCTATGGCTGTGACCACCTCCTTTCGTCCAACGTCAAACGCCTAGCGCGTTTCACGTTTTACCTACTTATGCCGTCCTACGCTACCCGATGGCAGGCCACCCAGTGGTCCGGCGTGACCTCGCGCAACTCCGGGTCCACCTCATAGCAGATGTCAAACGCCACCGGGCAGCGGGTGTTGAAGTGACAGCCCTTGGGTGGGTTGGCCGGGCTGGGCAGGTCCCCCTGGAGCAGGATGCGCTGCCGCCTGCGCTCCACCCTGGGATCGGGCACGGGCACAGCCGAAAGCAGCGCCTGGGTATAGGGATGCCAGGGGTTCTCGTACACCTCGTTACGCGTGGCCAACTCCACGATCTTGCCCAGATACATCACCGCTACCCGGTCGCTGATGTGGCGCACCATGCTCAGGTCATGCGCGATGAACAGATAGGTCAGGCCGAACTGGTCTTGCAGGTCCTCCAACAGGTTGACGACCTGGGCCTGAATGGAGACATCCAGGGCCGAGATCGGCTCGTCGCAGACGATGAAGCTAGGGTTGGAAGCCAGAGCGCGGGCGACGCCGATGCGCTGACGCTGGCCGCCGGAGAACTCATGGGGATAGCGGTTGGCGAAGTACGGGTTCAGACCCACCAATTGGAGCAGTTCCTGCACGCGCTCTTTAGCCGCCTTACCGGTGGCAATACCATGAATCTCCAGCGGCTCGGCGATAATGCTGCCCACCGTCATGCGCGGGTTGAGCGAGGCATACGGGTCCTGAAAGATCATCTGCATGTCGCGCCGCTTACGCCGCAAGGCCTCGCCCTTGAGTTCCACCAGGTTCTCGCCCTTGAAGTAGACAGCCCCTTCAGTGGGGCGATACAGTTGCAGGATGGTGCGGCCCGTGGTGGACTTGCCGCAGCCGCTCTCCCCCACCAGGCCCAGCGTCTCGCCGCGCTTGATGTCAAACGAGATACCATCCACGGCCTTGACCGCGCCGACCTGGCGCTGAAAGATGATCCCCCGCATGATGGGGAAGTACTTTTTCAGGTTGACAACACGCACCAGGACGTTGTCTTCGCGTCCGTCGGTCTTCTGCGTCACAGGCGATGTCTTTACTTCAGTGCTCATAGCGCGGCCTTCCTGTGCGAACGTCTACCCAGCAGGCGATCTCATGCCCCGGCTCTACAAACTCCAGCGGCGGATTCTCTTTCCAACAGCGATCATACGCATAGGGGCAGCGGGGCGCAAATGGACAGTGGTCGGGCAATTCCAGCAGGTCCGGCGGCAAGCCCTCAATAGAGGTCAGGCGGCGATGCTCCACTTCGTCCAGGCGCGGCAACGACCCCAACAGACCCTTGGTGTAGGGATGGCGCGGGTCGCTATACAGGTCCTCCACCGGCGCCCGTTCCACGATGAAGCCGGCGTACATGACCATGACCTTGTCGGCCAGCCCGGCCACCACCCCCAGGTCATGCGTGATCCAGATCACCGCCATGCCCATTTTTTCCTTCAGGCGCTTGACCAGGTCAATGATCTGCGCCTGGATGGTCACATCCAGCGCAGTGGTCGGCTCATCGGCGATGAGGATCTGAGGAGTGCAGGAGAGCGCCATGGCGATCATGGCGCGCTGGCGCATGCCGCCAGAGAACTGGTGCGGGTAGTCGTTGATGCGGTTGGCGGCCTCTGGGATACCCACCATGCGCAACAGTTCAATGGCGCGTTCCTTGGCCTGCTCGCTGCTCATCCCCAAATGGGTCTCCAGGGCCTCGGTGATCTGCCGGCCAATCGTCAGGACAGGGTTAAGCGAGGTCATCGGGTCCTGGAAGATCATGGCGATCTGCGCCCCGCGCACCGAGCGGATCTCCTCATCGTTCATCTTGAGCAGGTCACGGCCATTGAACAGGGCCTCACCCGCAGTGACCTTGCCCGGTGGCGTAGGGATCAGCTTCATGATGGAGAGCACGCTGACGCTTTTGCCGCAGCCGCTCTCCCCGACGACGCCCAAGGTCTCGCCCTCATTCAACTCAAACGAAATGCCGTTGACGGCATACACAACGCCGTCTTGGGTGAAAAAACGCGTAGTGAGATCACGCACCTCAAGGAGTGGTGGCATAGAATTCAGGATATGCTCCTCTACCAGGGATAAACGCTCGCGTACGCGCATTATTTTACATGAAGATCAGGTTAAAGCGCAACTTCGGCCCCCTTCTCAGGGTGGGCCTAGGGCCGCGGCCCTCTGCGCAATCGTCTCTTCAGCCAGCTCCACCAGGACGTCGCGGTCGGCCTCGCTCAGATCGGCGCTCAACAACAGGTCAGGGCGGCGCTGCCAGGTGCGCCGCAGGGCCTCGCGCCGCCGCCAGCGCTCCACCGCTGCGTGGTCGCCGGAAAGCAGCACCTCCGGCACGGCCATGCCGCGAAAGAGCGGCGGGCGCGTATAGTGCGGATACTCCAACAGCCCCGTTGCATAGGAATCTTTCGCCGCCGCCTGCGGGTCGCCGAGCACGCCGGGCAAGAGCCGCGCCACCGCATCAATGATCACCATCGCCGCCAGTTCACCCCCGGTCAGCACATAGTCGCCGATGGAGATCTCGTCGGTCGCCAACCCGATCCGCACACGCTCGTCCACCCCCTCATAATGGCCGCAGATCAGCGCCAGCCAGGGCTGTTGGGCCAATTCTTCGGCCACGTGTTGGGTGAACAGGCGTCCCTGCGGCGAGAGCAGAATGATGGGAACGCGCTGCTCCCTCAGCCCAGGGACGGCCTCCACTGCCCGGAAGATCGGCTCTGCCTTCAGCACCATGCCCCCCCCGCCCCCATAGGGGGGTTCATCGGTCACACGGTGCCTGTCTGTGGCATAGTCCCGGATATTGTGGATGACCACTGTCAACCGCCCCATCTCCTGGGCGCGTTTCAAGATGCTCTCTTGTAGCGGCCCGGCAAACATGCCGGGGAACAGCGTGAATACATCAATGCGCATGAGTAAGGGAACTTCGCCGATTCGCCCGTTTGCGCTATAATCCAGACAATATGCGCATCTTTATCACCGGGTTTTCAGGCCAATTGGGCCAGGCCCTGGCCACCGCCCTGGCCGGCGAGACCCTGTATGGCCCAGACCATCGGGCGCTGGACATCACCGATCTCGCCGCCACGAAACGGGCGATTGCTGACTTCGCCCCAGATGTCGTCATCCACGCCGCGGCCATGACACACGTGGACGAATGCGCCCTTCATCCGGAACAGGCCTATCGCGTCAATGCATTAGGAACGCGCAACGTCGCCCTGGCCTGCCAAATAGTCGGTGCAACTCTTGCCTATATATCTACTAACGAAGTGTTCAATGGGTTCAAAACTGAGCCTTATTGGGAGTATGATCTTCCCGACCCGATTAACGCCTATGGCCGCTCCAAGCTCGCCGGCGAATGGTTCACCCAGACGCTGCTCCGGCGCTTCTACATTATCCGCACGGCCTGGCTGTACAGCCGCAGCGGCGCCAACTTCCTGCATAAAATCCTCCGCCTGGCCGACGAGCGCGGCGCCCTGCAGGTGGTAACCGACGAGGTAAGTTCGCCAACCTATGCGCCGGACCTGGCGCAGGCCATCGCCCAGCTTATCCGCACGGAGTGCTACGGTATCTACCACCTGGTCAACGAAGGGGCCTGTTCGCGCTTCGCCCTGGCCCGCCGCGCCCTGGAACTGACGGGCCGCCAGCACGTGACCATCCGGCCCATCAGCCGCTTTCAATACCGCCGCCCCTCCACGCCGCCCGCCTACACCGCGTTGCGCAACTTTGCCGGGGCGGAATTGGGCATCCGTCTGCGGCCCTGGGAGGAGGCCCTGGCCGAGTTCCTGCTACAGGAAACGTGAGCACCCACCCTCTGGTCTCCATTATCATCCCCAACTGGAACGGCGCCCGGCACCTGCCCACGTGCCTGGAGGCGTTGCGCCGCCAGACCTACCGCCATTTCGAGGTCATCGTGGCGGATAACGCTTCCACAGATGGGTCGCAGGAATTGCTCCGACGGGACTACCCGGAGGTGCGCCTGATCGCCCTGCCGGAGAATCGCGGCTTCACCGGCGCGTGCAACGCCGGCCTGCGGGCGGCGCGCGGCGACATCCTCGTCCTGCTCAACAACGACACCGAGGCCGATCCGCGCTGGCTGGCGGCCATTGCCGACGCGTTTGAGCGCCACCCGGAGGTCGGCCTGATCGCCTCCAAGATGTTGCTCTTTGACCGGCGCAACGTGTTCCACACGGCGGGCGACTTCTACCGCGTGGACGGCCTGCCCGGCAATCGCGGGGTGTGGCAGGCGGACACGGGGCAATACGAGCGCGAGGAGTACGTCTTCAGCGCCTGCGGCGGCGCGGCAGCCTATCGGCGGGCCATGCTGGATGAGATCGGGCTGTTAGATGAGGACTTTTTTTACTCGTGCGAGGATGTGGACCTGGCCTGGCGCGCCCAGTTGGCCGGCTGGCGTTGCCTATACGTGCCCCAGGCGGTCGTTTATCACCGGCTGGCGGCGACCGGCGGCGGCGTGACCGCCAGCTTCTACGATGGGCGCAACTTCCTTTACGTTATCGTTAAAAATTACCCCGGCTCGCTTCTGCGCCGGTATTGGCCCCAGATTGTCAAGGCGCAACTTCGCCTGGCGCTGGAGAGCCTGCGGGCCTGGCGGGGCGCGGCGGCGCGGGCGCGACTGCGCGGCCAGATCGCCGGTCTGCTGACCCTCCCCCGGCTCGTGCGCAAGCGGCGCGAGGTGCAGCGACTGCGGCGCGTCTCTGACGAGTATCTGCTCTCTGTGCTGACACCGGTGGACCGGGCCGGAGGGCAGGGCAACTCCCCCTCTCAGTAGCGCGGTCCGAGGTGGCTCGCCTGCTGGCGCCTACTTTTCCCCGCGGACATAGGGCACGCCCAATGCCGCTGGCGCGCCCAGGCGCTTGCGCAACGCCTCGCGTGAGCCGATGATCAGGACGACGATGGTGAAGAGATAGGGCAGCATGTCCAGGAAGCGGCCCAACGTCGGGTTATTGGCTGTGGAGATCAGCGGCACGAGTGGGTTTTGCAGGTCCAACGGCAACCGCCGCAACACGCCGAACAGGTAGGCCCCGAAAGCCCCGCGGATCGGGTCCCAGGCCGCAAAGATGACCAGGCCGACGGCGATCCAGCCCTGACCGGCGGTTTTGCCCTCCAGCCAGCCCGGATCAATGGCGATGCTCAGCGCTCCGCCCCCCAGCCCGGCCAGCAGCCCGCCGAGGAAGACATACAGATAGCGCAGGGCAATGATATTGATGCCCAGGGCGTCGGCGGCAGCCGGATACTCGCCCACAGCGCGCAGGTGCAGCCCCGGACGGGTGTGGTGGATCAGAAACCACAGGAGCGGAACGAGGATAAAGCCCAGGTAAACCACCAGGTTCTGTTGGAAGAGGATCGGCCCGATGACCGGGATGGAACTGAGCATGGGGATGGGGAGGGCAGGGATGCGGGCGACCGCCTCGCGCACGATCACCAGCGGCGCGCCGATCACCGCCGATAGCCCCGTGCCCAAAAAGGTCAGCGCCAGGCCGCTAACCACCTGATCGGCGCGCAGGCTGATGGCCACGAAGGCATGGACCAGGCTGAGCGCTCCCGCCGCCAGCATCCCCGCCAGTAGCGCCAGTCCCACATTGCCGGTGGCGTGGGAGACACCGAACGCCGAGACCGCCCCCATCAGCATCATACCCTCCACGCCCAGGTTGAGCACCCCCGACCGCTCGGCCAGGATTTCGCCCAGCATGGCGAACAGGATGGGCGTGCCGGTGGCAATGCCAGCGGCCAGGATGTTGATCAGGAATTGAAGCAGGTCCATGTCACCCCTCACCCCGTGTCGGCGGGTCTGTGGGGGTGATCTCCAGCCCAGCAGGGACCCCCAGTCCGCCGGGAACGGCCTGATGGCGGGCGATGACCAGGCGGTAGCGCGTCAACATCTCCGCGCCGATGACCACAAACAGGATCACCCCCTGCAGCATAAAGGCGATGCCCGTTGGCTGGAGTTGTTTCGCGCCTACGAGCAACCCGCCGAACAAGAGAGAGGTCAGGAGGATGGCCCAGGGGTTCAACTTGGCCAGCCAGGCGGCGATGATGCCGCTGAAGCCATAGCCCGGCGAGAAGCGGTCTTGCAGGCGGTGGACCACCCCGGCGACTTCGCTCATGCCCGCCAGCCCGGCCAGCGCGCCGCTGATGAACATGACCAGGAGGATATTGCGTGCCAGGTTCATCCCGGCATAGCGCGCCGCCTGAGGGTTATCGCCGATCACGCGGATCTCATAGCCCCAGCGGCTGCGGTACAGGATCAGCCACAGAGCCGCCGCCGCGACCAGGCCGAAGACAAAGCCCAAATGGGCCGTCAACCCGGCGAAGGCCGGGACCCGGTGGGCGTAGTCCGTAAGGCGCGGCAACCAAGCCGATTCTGGAAACTGGGGGGAAAGCTGGAAACCGCGCTCACTCCACGGCCCGGCCACCACAAAGAAGCTGATCCACTGGAAGGCCACATAGTTCAACATGAGCGTGGTGATGATCTCGTTAACCCCCAGCCAGGCTTTGAGCGCGCCGGGGATGAGCGCCCACAGGCCCCCGGCCAGCATCCCGGCCAGCGCCATTGTGGTCAGCATCAGCGGCTTAGGCGTGTCTTTGGGCAGGACGAAGAGGGCAATGCCCGTAGCGGCCCAGGCGCCCATGAAGAGCTGCCCCTCCGCGCCGATGTTCCACAGCCGCATCTTGAAGCCTAGGAGCACCCCCAGGCCGGTGAGCAGGATGGGGGTGGCTCGCACGATGGTGTCGGAGAGGCCGTAGAAGCGGCCGGCGGCCCAGTCGGCGGGCGTGCCAAAGGCTTCGCGCAGGATCGCGCCATAGGCGGCCAGCGGATCCGCGCCGGCAGCCCGAAGCAGGGCTGCGCCGATGAGCAGGGCCAACATCAGCCCGCCAACCGAGGCGATGACCGAGGCCAGCCGCGTAGTCTCCAGACGTGGCTCAATTCTGATCACCCGATCCGCCATCGTTACCCGCTCTCCACCGCCGTTGACGGCATCCTCGTCCCGGCCATCATCAGGCCAACGGTGTTGACATCGGCCCCCTCCGCGGCCACCTCGCCCATGATCTGGCCCTCGTAGATGACCAGGATGCGGTCGGCCAGCGCCAGGATCTCGTCCAGGTCCTCGGAGATGAGCAAGATGGCCTTGCCACTTTCGCGTTGGGCCAGGAGCAGCCGGTGCACGGCCTCGGTGGCGCCCACGTCCAGGCCCCGCGTCGGGTCCACTGCCACCAGCAGGCGCGGCTGCGCCGAGACCTCCCGCGCCAGGATCAGCCGCTGCAGATTGCCGCCCGACAGCAGGCGCGCCGGTGCGTTCAGGCGGGGGGTGAGGATGTTGAACTCCCTGACCAGGTGGCTGGCGTGGCGTTCAACGGCGCCCGTGTCCAGGAAAGGGCCGTTGGCGATGGGTGGCTCACGATAGGCCTTCAGGATCAGGTTCTCATCCACGCCCAGGTCGGGCACCGAACCGACCGCGCTGCGGTCCTCTGGGACATGGCCGACGCCGTTCTCAATGACGACGCGCGCCGGGCGGTTGGTGACATCCTGGCCGCCGACCAGGATGCGTCCGCCGGTGGCCCGGCGCAGCCCCGTGATGACTTGGGCCAACTCGCTCTGGCCGTTTCCGGCGACGCCGGCGATGCCCACGACCTCGCCGGAGCGCACCTGGAAGGAGACGCCGCGCAGCGCGGGCAGGCCCTTGTCGCTCTCCGCCCATAGCTCCTCCACCGCGAGCACCACCGGGCCGGGCCGGATGGGCGCTTTGCTGAGGCGGAAGAGCACCTCGCGCCCCACCATCAACCGCGCCAGTTCGGGCTTGGTCACGCTCTGCGCCGGCAGTCCGGCTGCTGTCACCCGCCCCCGCCGCAGCACCGTGACGCGGTCGGCGATGGCCAGCACTTCGTCCAGCTTATGGCTGATGAAGATGATCGTGTGTCCGCCCCGCGCCATCTCGCGCAGCGTGTGGAACAGGTCCCGAACCTCTTGTGGCGTAAGCACCGCAGTAGGCTCATCCATGATCAGAATCTGGGCGCCGCGATAGAGCATTTTGAGGACCTCAACGCGCTGCTGTTCGCCCACCGAGAGCTGCCAGATTTTGGCGCGTGGGTGCACAAGGAGCCTGTATTGCTCGGCCAGCCGGGCCACCTCCGCCTCAATGCGCGGCAGGTTCAGCAGGAAGCGCGGCCTGTCCAGCCCCAGGATGATGTTCTCAGCCACCGTCTGCGAGGGCACCAGCATGAAATGCTGGTGTACCATGCCGATGCCCCTGGCGATGGCGTCGCGGGGCGAGTGAAACACACAGCGCTCGCCCCGCACGCGGATCTCGCCTTCGTCGGGCCGGTACAGCCCGCTGAGGATGTTCATCAGCGTGGTTTTGCCGGCGCCGTTCTCGCCCAGAAGCGCGTGGATTTCACCGCGACGCACGGTGAAGTCCACATGGTCATTCGCCAAGACGCCGGGGAAGCGCTTGACGATGCCCTGCATAGAGACGATGATCTCGTCCTCAGCCACAGCCGCAAATACGTGATGCCTGGCGTTTTACTGACCGGGCATGGGCGGGATCTCGCCGACCGTGCCCGCGGCCAGCCAGTTCATGCAGATGGTGCAGCCTTCCAGCCCCTCCAGGTCCGCCTGGGTCAGCTTGACGCCCTCCGGCACGACGATGTTCCCCTTGTTGTCCTTGATCGGGCCGGAGAAGATGTCAAAGCGGGTGAACCTGCCGGCGCGCATGTCGGCCAGCTTCTGCCGGACCAGCGGGATCACATCGGCGGGGACACCCTCAGGCGGGGTCTGCCCCTCCTCAAAGCCGTACAGGCCCACCACGCCGGTGTCGGCATCGCCGTACCAGGCCGATGGCTTCCAGGTGCCCGCCTGGATCTCCTTGACGACTTGCGCATAGAGCACGCCCCAGTTCCAGTACGGCGTCGTCAGGCAGTGCTTGGGGTCGGAGACCTCGCAGGCGTTGATGCTGTCATAGCCGATACCCCACTTGCCGCGCTCGCCGGCGGCCTTGACCGGCCCAGGCGTGTCCGCCCCGGTGATGACCACATCCACGCCGGCATCCAGCAGCGATAGCGCTGCCTCGCGCTCCTTGGTGGGGTCAAACCAGGTGAAGATCCAGCGCACCTCCATGGTGCACTCCGGGCAGGTCTGCTTCATGCCCAGGGCAATGGCGTTGCCCAGGCGGATGACCTCGGCGATGGGCCAGGGGGCGATGTAGCCGATCTTGGGGATGCCGTCGGCCTTGGCGCGGGCCCCGGCGATCATCCCGGCCAGGTACTTCATATCCTCCATAGCGCCGAAGGCGTTGCCGAAGTTCGTGTCATTCTTCTTGAAGCCCGAAATGTGCAGGAACTTCACATTGGGGAACTCCTTGGCAACGGTCTCAGTCGGGTCCATGAAGCCGAAGCTGGTCGTCACGATCAGATCAAAGCCCTTGCGGGCCAGGCTGCGGATGACCTGCTCGCTTTCGGCGCCCTCGGCGACGCTCTCAATGTAGGCAGTATGGACGTTGGGGACGGTCTGTTCCAGGTACTTGCGCCCCAGGTCGTGCGCATAGGTCCAGCCCCCGTCGCCGATCGGGCCGACGTAGACGAAAGCGACGTTCGTCTTGCCCGGCACAATATCGGGGATCTGGTATTTGCCTTCAGCGGGCGGCGCCTGGGTCGCAGGCGCTTGCGTGGCGGGCGCGGTGGTCGGCGCCGGCACAGCGGGTTGCGGGCCACAGGCGGCCAGCCAGAGTGCCGCAATGGTCGCCAGGGCCATCAGATTCCACGCTCTGTTGCATCGCATAGCCTCATCTCCTCCTTCTAGAATGCTTCGCTATTCCGGTTGGGCGGCTGGATATCACCGCCCACATCCCTTATAAAGCCGCCAGACGCCAATCCTCTCCACGCCTCACCCCCTTTCAACTGGTCTGACTACTGAATGTGCCTCCACATGGCTCAGGCGTCCGCCTGCCATGCCTCCGGGTCGTAAGCGGGCAACTCACAGCGCAAGGGCCGGTCCTGGCGGTAGCCCAGCGCGTATTGCGCCTGCATGAGCGTGTGAATCTGGCTGGTGCCCTCATAGATAACTGCGCCCTTGGCGTTGCGTAGGTAACGTTCTACGTCGTATTCATCCGAGTAACCGTAGGCGCCGTGCACCTGGATGGCATCCAGGGCGGCCTGGACCGAGGCATCGGTAGCGAACCACTTGGCCAGCGAGGTCTGGCGCGTGTTGCGGATGCCCTGGTTCTTCAGCCAGCCGGCCTGAAGGTACAGCAGCCGCGCGGCCTCGTAGGATTGGGCCATTTTGGCGATCATCTCTTGCACCAGTTGGTGCTCGCCGATGCGCTGGCCGAAGGTGGTGCGCTCGTTGGCGTATTTCACCGAAGCCTCCAGACAGGCGCGGATCAGACCGGTGGCCCCCGCCGCCACCGTGTAGCGCCCATTGTCCAGCGCGGTCATGGCGATGGTGAAGCCCTCGCCCTCCTCGCCCAGGCGGTTCTCCACCGGCACTTCCGCATCTTGCAGTGCGATCCAGCCGGTGTTACCGGCGCGCACGCCCAGCTTGCCGTGAATCGTGCCGGTGCGCACGCCAGGGAAGCCCCGCTCCACAATGAAGGCGGTCATGCCCCGATGGCGCTTCTCCGGATCCGTCTTGGCAATGATGAGGAAGTGGTCGGCGACATCGGCCAGCGAAATCCACATCTTCTCGCCGTTGAGGATATAGCGGTCGCCCTTACGCACAGCGCGTGTCTGGATGCCGGCGGCATCACTGCCCGCGCCTGGCTCGGTCAGCGCGTAGGTGGCGATTTTCACGCCCTGCGCCTGCGGCACCAGGTACTTTTGCTTTTGCTCCTCGGTGGCCCATTGGAACAGCGCCAGGCTGTTCAAGCCCACATGAACGGACATGATCACGCGAAGCGATGTATCCACGCGCTCCAGTTCTTCACAGGCCAGGCCGAGGGAGATGTAATCCATGCCCGCGCCGCCGTAACGCACCGGGATACAAATGCCCAGCAGGCCCAGTTCGCCCATGCGCTTGAACACCCAGGGGATGTGCTGGTGTTTACGGTCGTGCTCTTTGATCACGGGGCGGACTTCGCGCTCGGCCCAGTCACGCACCATCTGCCGGACGCGCTCATGCTCTTCCGAGAGGGAGAAATCCATGCTCTAACCTCCTGCGAGGCCCATTATACCCGCCCTTTGGTCTGACGCAAAAACGCAGGGGGGATAGAAACACAGAGCGCCCGCCGTGTATGGCGGGCGCTTCTGCATCGCTCCGGCGCAGGCGCTCGCTTTTCAGGGGATGGCGATGTGCGAACGCCTGCGCTCTAATGAGCAATGATCACTATCTTCCGCCCCTGCCCGCCGCCCGGCGCCCGCCTGGGTGAGCGCCTGCGTAGAGAGGGCAGCGGCAGATGGCGTTGGCCCTTCAGAATGCCTGGGCCCGGGCCCAGGCGATGCTGTCCATCTGAGCACCAGCGGGAGGCACCGGGCCAGGGACAGCAAATAATAAAAAACCCGCATTTGGCCCGGCCCAGGCCAAACGCGGTTCTATATGGCTCACTCACTCCAGGTGTAGCCGGCCTCCATAAAAGTGCCCCACTCCCAACCAGCAGCCATGGCTTATGTCTCCTTCCCGTCATGGGAATCTGCGGCAACCATCGCGGGTTGCCCTGTGCCATCCCCTGCGAATGGCGTAAAGCTAGAGATAATGTTATAATCCAATTGGGCCTGATTTGCAACCCAACACTATTTAACCACAGGATGCGGCGATAGACCGGTTGAATTCTTGTTGAAAAACTGTCGGGGCATGGCCTCTCACACGATGAAGAGGGGAGCACCCCCAGGCGGCAACTGGAATCCCCACGCAGGGGCGTAGGAGCGGCTTCAGCCGCGAGCGGATTGATGGACCCGTTTTCACCGCAGAACCTGAAAGAGGCGCTTGACGCTATCGCCGACCGCAACCTGGCCGCGTTGGGCAACTCACCCCTCGCCCGGCTGGATATGGTCCTGGCGCGTCTCTCCAGCGAGCGCCTGCCCGATACCCCCATGGGCCGGGGCAAGGCCCTTCATCTCATTTTTCGCGAGGCCCTGGAACGCCTGCGGCCCGCAGACCCCCATGACGACCTCCTCTCCCGGCCCTATCGCATCATTAAGGCGCGCATGGAGGGCAAATCGCCGGTGATAGCCGCGCAGGAGGTTAACCTGTCCGTGGATCGCTGGTGGGCGCTGCAGCGCGAACGGGCGCTCCCGGCGCTGGCCAGCGTGTTGTGGGAGATGGAAGAGGCGGCCCGGAGCCAGCAACGCCATCGCTACCTCACCCGCCATCTGCCCGCGCCCACCTACGATGTGCTCTTTGGCGTGGAGGATCGCCTGGCAGAGTTGCGCCGGGCGCTTCAACCCGGCACCAGCCGCCCCATCATCAGCATTGATGGGCTGGGCGGCATGGGCAAGACCGCCCTGGCCCACGCCATCGCCACCTGGGCAGCGGAGCAGCGCACGCTCTTCCACGATATTGTCTGGGAGACGGCGGCCCAGGAGACCTTGACCTGGCAGGGGATTGAGCGTCGCCAGATGCCAGCACTGACCTTTGAACGGCTGCTGGACACCATCGCCCTCCAACTGGGCTATCGTGAAATCCCGCGTATGCGCCTGAGCGAGAAGACCGCCTCCCTGCGCACGCTGTTGAAGGAGCGGCCTTACCTGATCGTGGTGGATAACCTGGAAACGGCGGAGGATTATCAAACGCTGGCGGCCCGGCTGGCCGATTTCGCCAACCCCTCCAAATTCCTGCTCACCAGCCGCTTCTACGTCGGCGACGACAGCCATGTCTATCGCCTGCACGCCGATCAACTCAGCGAAGAGGCGGCGTTGGCGCTGATCCGCCACGAGGCGCGGGCCCGTAGCCTGGCCGAGGTCGCCGCCGCGCCGGACGAGAGCCTGGTGGAGATTGTCCGAGCCGTAGGGGGCAACCCGCTGGCGATCAAGCTCGTTGTGGGCCAGTTGACCCGGCTGCCGCTCTCCAAAGTGCTGGACGACTCGCGGGGCATCCACGACGACCAGTTTTATCTGTACCTGTACCGCCATTCCTGGAATCTGCTCTCGCCCCAGGCGCAACGCCTGCTTGTCCTCATGCCTATCCTGCCCACAGGCGGCGGAACCTGGGATGACTTATTGGCGTTGACCGGCTACGATGAGACAGCGTTGACCTCGGCGGTGACGGAACTGGTGGAGAAGTCGCTGCTCACTGTGGGTGGCTTCCCGGAGAAAGTGTACAGCATCCACCGCCTGACCCAGCATTTTGTCATGTCCGAACTGGTCAGGTTGGAGGAGCACCGGCCTCACACCGAGAGTCAATAGTCAGTCGTCAGACACACTGGGCTATGAGTATCTCCGGCTGGATAGCGGTCTACCAGCAGGGCGCGCTAGAGGCGGCCCGCCATTACCTGCGCTATTTCGCGGCGCATCAGGGTGATTTTGAGGCGCTATCGCGCAAGCGCAGCCACATGCTCCAGGCAATGAGTGCCTGTGCCCAGTTGCCCCGGGCCTGGCCCTTCGTGGCCGAATGCGCCCGCGCTGCCCACGATTACATGCGTCGCACCGGGCAATGGAGCCTGTGGCAGCCCTATCTCCAACTCGCGGTGGAGGTGGCCCGGCGCATGGGCGATGCCCGCACGGAGGCCGAGATGCGGGCGCTGCTGGCCAGCGTGCAGCATGATATGGGGCAATGGGCGCAGGCCGCTGAGGAATATAGCCGGGCGCAGGCGTTCTATGAAAACGACAGGCGCGAAGCGCCCAACGTGGCCCAGCTTGTACGCGTTCTGGTGGGGCGCGCTCAGGCGGAACGCATGACCGGCAACACCAAGCACGCGCTGGAGCTAGGCCGGAAAGCGCTCGGCCTGAGCGATCAATTAGAGGATAAAGCCCTGTTGGGGCTGATATACAGCACCCTGGGCACGCTGGAGTTGGATGAGGGCCGCCCCCGGCCTGCGCTTGAATATCTAAAGAAGGCGCAGACGTATTTGACGCCCTTGGGGCCTTCCGAGGCCCTGGCGCGCAACTACAACACTACGGCTCGCCTGTACTATGCGCAGGGGCATTGGACGGCAGCGATTCACTATTTGCAACTCTCCCTCCAGGTCCAGGAAGCCCTCCAGGATGCCTGGATGGAGGCGCAAACGAACGCCAACCTGGGCATCCTGCACCATGCGCTGGGGCACTGGCGCCAGGCGGAGAGCCACCTGCGCCGTGCCATCGCCATCGCCGAGGAGGTCGGCGCTGCCGAGGCCCTGGCGAACTCGCATGGGAACCTGGGGCTGGTGTTGCGCGATCAGGGGCGTTGGGCCGAGGCGACGGACCACCTGATTGAGGCCCTGAATAAAGGGATGGAGTTGGGGCACTGGCGGCTGATCGGCAACTGCTACGCCAATCTCGCCCGCCTGGCGAGCGACGAACGCGCCTGGGATCGGGCGCTCTACTGTACAACCAAGGCCCGCGAGGTCGCCGATCAGATTGGGGATGTGATGCTGGGCTGCGAAGCCGACCTGTGGACGGCTATAGCCTACCGGGGCAAGGGGCAACTGGATCAGGCTGAGGCCCTGTGCCAGCAGGTGCTGGCGGAAATAGTCGCGCAGTCGCTGGACAACCGCCAGCTTCAGGCAGATGCCCTGGAGGTCTTGGCGGCGATCCAACTGGATCGCGGCCAGCCGGAAGAGGCGCTCACATGGCTTGACCAGGCCCTTGACCTGCGCATCAGGCGCAGCGATGGCGTGGGGCTGCTGTCCACTATCGTCGCTATCGCCCAGGCGGAATACGCCCTGGGGAGCGGGAACAAAACCGCTTTCCGTGTGGCCCTCTCCTGCGCGGAGGAACTGGCCACACGCTATGAACGGCCCGATCTGATCGCGCGCCTGTATATGCTCTGGGGGGATATGGCCCTGCACCCGGCCTCGCCTTCTGGGCAGGACCTGGAGGCCGCCTACCGCGCCTACAATTACGCCTTGAAGCTGGCGGCCTCCGGCCACAATGAGCGAATGCGCCTGACGTATCATGATGTGCGTCAACACCTGCGGGCCTCGCTGGATCGTCTGATGGAAAGCAGGGTGGTGAACAGGCACACGGCCTCCAGGTTGCACTATCGCCTGCTCCGCGTGGTGCACAGCGAGCAGAGAGGGCGTGGCGGCGCTGGCATCAAACTTGAATCGGAGGGAATAGGTTAGCCATCAGCGTTCCGTCTGGAAGACGGGCTACTGAATCACCATGCGTTGCCCTGCCTGTCAGGCGCAGAACCCACCCGGCGCCCCGTATTGCGTCCAGTGTGCAGCCGAACTCGGTCGGCTTTGCCCTGCTTGCGGCTTCCTGAACCCCCTTAATCATCGTTTCTGCGGCCAATGCGGCACTCGCCTTGAAGGGGACGCTCCTGCCCCCACCTCCATCCCCCCCGCCCAAAGCTCTGTGAGGGGGGGTGGAGGGGGTGAGGGAGAGGCCTATCCCCCGCCGGATCAACGGCGCGATGTCACCATCCTCATCGCCGATCTGAGCAATTACACCGCGACCATCCACGATCTGGACCCCGAGGATGCCTATAGCCTGGTCGCGGACTACTTGACGATCCTGGGCCGGACGGTGCTGGAATATGGCGGCACGGTGCATAAATACACGGGCGATGGGGTGATTGCGCTGTTTGGGGCGCCGGAGGCGCATGAGGACGACCCGGAACGGGCCTTGCGGGCGGCGCTAGCCATGCAAGAGGGCGTCGCCAGCTATCGCCCCCGGCTGAGCAATGGGGTCACCGGTGTCCTGCGGATGCGCGTCGGCGTGCATATGGGCACCGTGATCCTGGGGGCACTCGGCCCGGACGGGGCGCAAGAGTACACCGTCGTGGGCGAAGCGGTTAATCTGGCTGCGCGCCTGGAGCAGGCCGCCGAGCCGGGGACGATATTGGTGAGCGCGCCGGTGGTTCAGCGCACCTGGCCGCTGTTCACCTTTGAGCCGCAGCCCCCGTTGCGGGTCAAGGGCCTGCCGGAGGCAGTGGAGGCCTATCGCCTGCTCGGCCCGCGCCTCCAGCCGGGTCGCGTGCGCGGTGTGCCCGGCCTGTACGCCCCGATCATTGGCCGTGATCAGCAGCTTGAGCAGCTTCAGACGACCCTGACCAGGCTGATTCGGGATAAGCGTGGGCAGGTGGTGCTGATTAGCGGCGAGGCCGGCGTGGGCAAGACGCGCCTGGTGAGCGAGTTGCACGCGCTCGTCACGGGGGACCGGAACCGGGCCGAAGCCCTCCCAGATGACGGACGGGGCTGGAGGGAAGGGGTCCTCTGGCTTGAGGGGCGTTGCACGGATATTAAGCGCACGCAGGCGTATACGCCCTTCGTTCAGGCATTGAGCACCGCCCTGGGCCTGAGCACGGCCGACAACGAGGAGGAGCGCCTGGCGAAGATTGAGGCCGCGCTGGAGCGCAGCGGTGGCGCAGCGGGGCAGGCGCTGCTACCGTACTTCACCTTCCTCCTTTCCGCCGGGCCCAGCAGCGGGGCATTGCCTGAGAACATCAGCCATTTGGGGCCGCTGGCGGTCCAGCAGCAAACCTTCATCGCTGTACGCCAGTTTCTCCAATGGGAAGCGGCCAGACAGCCCGTCGTCCTGCTCCTGGATGACCTGCACTGGGTGGATGAACTCTCACGCGAACTGTTGATTTCACTCCTTGACCTCAGCGAGCGACTGCCTGTCCTCTTCCTGTGTATCAGCCGCGACGAGGATGAAAGCGGCACGCTCGCACTCATCCGCCGTGCCGCGCAGATGCGTGTCCCTGAGCACATCACCACTATGGTTCTGGAGCCGCTTTCCGATGAGGACTGTGGCCGCCTGATTGACCATCTGTTGAGTAACCCGGCACTGCCATCGGTCCTGCGGCAGGGGATCATCAGCCGGGCGCGGGGCAATCCCTTCTTTGTGGAGGAGATCCTGCGCATGCTCATTGACCGGGGGCAGTTGGTCCGAAGCCCAGTACCGGGCTTCAGCCCGGTGAGAGCAGACGTGGCCTGGGTGCTCGCGCCGGGCGCTGCGGAGACAGTGGACGGCGTGCCGGGGACAATCAGCGCCCTGATTCTGGCCCGTTTTGACCGCCTGGCGCAGCCGCTTCAGGCCACCCTCCAGGCTGCCGCTGTCCTGGGCGGGCCTTTCACCTACGCCGAATTGAACGCCATGGGGCGGCTGCCCGAAACAGAACTGCGCCGCCATCTCAATGAACTCATCGCCCGCGAGTTCTTGATCAAAGCCCAGGCCACGCCGGACGAGGAGACCTATGCCTTCAAGCATCCCCTGACCCAGGAGGCCATCTACAGCACGCTGCTGAAGCGCCAACGGCGGGAGTTGCACCGTGCGGCAGGCGAGGCTTTGGAGCGCCTGTACACAGGCCGCCTGGAGACCCAGGCCGAGAGCCTGGCGCGTCACTTTGAGGAGTGCGAGCAGCCAGAGAAAGCCGGGCCGTATTTGCTGCTGGCGGCAGAACGCGCTGCCGCCCACTACGCCAACGAGCAGGCTATCGCTTACTTTGAGCGAGCGCGGAAAGCACTGGAGGCTGTAGGGAACGGGCATTGGGTGGTGGATAAGGTGGGATTGCCCGCAGACCCTGCCCGGCTGGCGCAGCGTATCGCCACCGGATTGGGCAGCGTGCATAAGTTTGTCGGTCGCCTCGCCGAAGCGCTGCACGAGTTCTATCAGGCGCTCAAGCTGGCACAGGCCGCCCCGGACAGCCAGGCCGATGTAGCCGACCTGATGGTGCGCATCGCGGCGACGCATGAGCGGCTGGGAAAGTTTCGGGAAGCTATCGCCTGGTATCAGCGCGCTCACGAAGCGCTCTCAACCAGGCCGCACACCAGCCGCGCGCTTCAGGCACAGATCGCCTGGGGCATCGGTGAGGCCTATTTTGACCTGGGTCAATATGAGCTGGCCAGGCGCCATGTCCGCCACAGCCTGGGGCGGGTGGCGGGGACCGGCCATTATGCCGAGCAGGCGATGGCCTATAACCTCCTGGGGGGCATCTGCTTTCAGACAGGTGACCGCGCTGGCGCGCTTCACTACACGCGCCTGGCGCTGGCGCTGCGCGAGGCCATGGGCTACACGGCGGATATCGCCAATTCTTCTTCTAACCTGGCCATTCTCTTATGGATCCAGGGCCAGCGCGACGAGGCCTTGCGCTTATTGGAGCGGGCCATCCGCCTGGCCGAGGACATCGGCGACGCCGACCGTCTACGCACCGCACTCGGTAACCTTGGCCTGTGTTATTTCCGCCTGGGCCAGCTTGACCGGGCGCATGACTACCTGCAGCGCGGGCTGGCTCTTGCCCGGCGCATGAACGACATCCCCGGTATTATCATCATACAACTCAACCTGGCGCAGGTTTATTTAGAGCGGAGCGAACTGGCCCAGGCCGAGGCCGCCCTGGCCGAGGCGCTGCACCTGGCCGAGGGAATATCCAGCCAGGCACAACTGGCCGAGGCTCACGAACTTCGCGCCCGCCTGTACCTGGCCCGCAATGACACGGCTACGGCCCTGATTGAAGGCCAGCGCGCGCTGGAGATAGCCCTGGACATACACAGCGTTGAACACCAGGCAAATGTATACCGTACCCTGGCCGCTGCGCATCGCATACGCGGCGAGTGGGCCGAGGCCGAGGCCGAACTGGAACAGAGCCTGGCCGCCTGTGGTCAGGTGGATGATCCCTATCTGCTGGCGCTCATGCTGTACGAACAGGGGCGGCTGTTCCTTGACCGGGCGCGGGCGGGCGATGGGGAGGTGGCCACCTGGCGCGCGCAGGCGCGGGCCAAACTGGAGGCAGCACGCGACCTGTTCGCCCGCCAGGAAGCTGCTCGGCTATTGCACCAGGTCCAGGCCCTGCTGCGCGAATTGGACGGGGGACGCAGGATGGAGGACGAAGAGATGGCCTGGGCTGTCACCCGGCGCTCACCCTTCGCGGAACATCGCTGGCGGGAGGCGGCGGTGCTGGCAGTGCGACTTACCTTCTCGGCAGGCAGTGGGCCTGCGGAGAGTGCGCACGATGATGAGCTAATTCAACAAGCCCTGCCCATGCTCTTAGACGCTGCGGCCCGCTTTGGGGGGACAGCCCAAACGCTCCCCAATGGGTTCAATCTGGTGTTTGGCGCGCCGGTCGCGCAAGAGGATGCGGCGGAGCGGGCCTTGCGGGCCGGGCTGGCCTTACACACCGCGCTGGAGGAGATCAACCAGCGTCTGGCCCAGGGCAGATTGGCCCTCGTCCAGGCCGTTGCAGGCGGGCCGGTCATTGTGGACGATCAGCTCGTCATCGGGGCCTCGCTCCAGGCGGCTGAGCGGCTGGTGCAAATCGCCGCACCAGGGCACATCCTCGTCACCCCATCCATTCGCCAGGCCACCGTGCGCCTGTTTGACTTTGAGCCGCTGCCACATGATGGCTCCTCCGGCGACAAATGCCCCTATCGGCTGATCCGCGCCACCCTCTCCCGGCGTGGCCTGCGGCTGGCCACTGGCCAGCCCGCCCCGCTTGTAGGGCGCGACGCTGAGGCCGCCGCGCTCCGCCAGATCATGACCCTCACGGTTGAGACCGGTGTCGGCCATGTCGTCCTTGTGCAGGGCGAGGCCGGGATCGGCAAGTCCCGGCTGGTGAATGACGTGCTTCGCGGTCATGGGCGCCGGACAGTGGATCAGGACTCGCCGTTCACCCCACCGTCCTTCAAAGTTGTCACCGCGCACGCCTATGCCCACACGCAGGGCATCGCTTACGCCGCACTGACCGAATTGGTGCAAGACCTGCTGGACATCACTCCCAACACACCCGCCTATGAGGTGCGGGCGCGGCTGGACGCCCATCTGCCACCCGATGCACCGGAGGCCATTCGGGAAGGGCTTCTACATCTCTTGGGGCAGTTGACCGCAGGCGCATCCGGCTGGCTGGAGCGGCTGGATGCCGCTCAGATCCGGCAGCAAATGTTCATTGCCCTGCGGACACTGTTGCTGGCTGAGGCTGCCAAGCAGCCTCTGGCGATCATCTTTGAAGATGCTCACTGGCTGGACCCGGCCTCTATAGACGCACTGTTCTTCCTGTTGGGGGTCATTAAGCAGGCGCCACTTCTGGTATGCTGCCTGATGCGCACAGAAGAGCCCGGCCCGCACAACCGCATCCCAACGGTGGCCGCCCGGATGTGCCCTGGGCGGGTGCTCCACCTCATGCTTCAGCCGCTCCCTGCCCAGCATATTGAACAATTGCTCCATCACCTGATAGGCGATGGCAGGGAGGCCCTGCCGGGCGTTGACGAAGTGGCAGAGGGCCGCAGCGGCGCAGGGTTCAACCCGCCCCTGAGCGCGGCACTGCGCCAGCGCATTATCGCCCGCGCCGAGGGCAACCCCCTCTTTCTGGAAGAGATGGTCATGTTGTTGGCGGCAGGGGAGAGAGCGTCGCTGGCTGTGCCCCGTTCCATCAGCGCTCTGGTCCTCTCACGGCTGGATCGCCTGCCCGCCAGCCAACAACGTCTGGCTGAAGCGGCAGCGGTGCTGGGCCTGCCATTTGACGCTTACCTGCTGGAGCAGATGCTTGGTGAGGAGGTCTCGGCGGCGGATCTGGCAGCGCTGTGTGAGCATGGCTTGATTGTGCCCACTGACCTGCCTGGGCGCTACCGTTTCCGCCATGGGCTGATGCAAGAGGCCGTCTATGAGTCGTTGAGTAAGCGGCGGCGGGCACGTTGGCATCGCCTGGCGGGCGAGGTGCTGGAGCGGCTGGCCGGTGACCAGGTGGAACGCTATGCCGAGGCCCTGGCCCATCACTTCGTCCAGGCCGACCTGCCCGAACGTGCCCTGCCCTACCTGCTGATCGCCGGGCGTAGGGCCGCCGACAGTTACGCCAACGAAGCCGCAGCCGCCACCTTCGCCCAGGCCAAAGCCCTGTTGGAGCGCATCCCCAATGTCTCGGCAGCGGATCGCTGGGCGATCCACATAGGCCTAAGCGATGCCTTAGCCGCCACCGGCGATCACCGGGGCGCATTGGCCGAACTGGAGACCCTGCGCACATCGGGGCTGACCGAAGCCGTCGCGCCCCACCTGCGCGCTGGGCTGCACCGGCGATTGGCCAAGAGCGCTGAACGCAGCGGGGAAATGGAGCGGGCGCTGGCCGAACTGGCCCTGGCGCGCGCCAGCCTGGGCCCGGCCAACGAGGAGGAGGGCGATGCCTCCCGCCTGGAACGCGCCCAGATTGAGCTGACGCTGGGCTGGATGCTCTTCCGGCAGGGACACACAGAGGCGGCGCAAACGGCGGCATTGGCCGCACTCCAGGCCGCCGAGGAGTTGGCAGACCTGAATGCCATTGCCGCCGCCTGCAACCTGTTAGGCGGCCTGGCCTACACCACCGGCGACCTGGCCCAGGCGGTCGCCTTAAGCGAGCGCAGCCTGGCCCTGCGCCGTGAGATCGGCGACCCGGCCGGCATGGCGGCGGCATACTCCAACCTGGGGGTGCTGGCGGTGGCTCAAGGCCAGTGGGATCAGGCCATTGAGCACTTTGAGCGCGCCCTGGCCATGCGACGCGAGGCGGGCGACCTCGCTGGCGAGGCTATCGTGCTGAGCAACCTGGGCCAGATCATGAAGGATCGCGGCGACTTCACGCAGGCGGTGGCCTACTTCACAGCCAGCCTGCACGCGGCCGAACGCGCCGAAAGCGTCTATCAGCAGGTCGTCAACCGCAGCAACCTGGGCCATCTCAAGGCGCTCCAGGGCGATGGCGAGGGCGCGGTCCAGGCGCTCAGCGAAAGCATCCGCCAGGCCAGGGCCATCGGCGCTCAGGAGTTGGTGGCCGAGGCGCACTGGATGCTGGCCGAGGCGCAGCTTGTGCGCGGGGACGTTCCGGCGGCTGAGGCTGCGGCCCAACATGCCCTGGAACTGGCGGGCGAGATCGATCACTGGCGGCATGCCGCTCATGCCCGCCGTATGTTGGGACGGGCCGCGCTGCGCTCTGGCGAGTGCCTGAAGGCTGCCCGACAGTTGCGGGCGGCGCTGCGCATCGCCCGGCGGCTGGGGGACAAGCTGGTGCTGGCGATGGTCTATGACGAATGGGCGGACTTGCGCGCCCGCTCCACCCGGCCGGAGCGGGCCTGGTATTGGCGACAGCGGGCGCAACAGCTTTACGGCGGCCTGAAACTGTAGCCACTCGCCACTGTGTAGCGACACGGGTCATCTGGTGGCCGATAACCTATAATCCCCCTATAATCTCTATAGAGATCACACACGGCATTCATCAAATCTTCACATAGTAGTGGTACATTTAGGCACAAGGAGGTGAACAAGATGCAAAACATCGGGACAATCGTCGCCATTATCCTCATCGTGGTGCTGCTCGTCGTCTTGTTCGGCGGCCTGGGCATGATGGGATGGGGCGGCTTCGGCATGGGCGGGATGATGGGCAACATGGGCGGCATGATGGGCAACTTCGGCGGCTTCTTCAGTCCGCTTGGCGCGATCCTTATGCTCGCGTTTTGGGCGCTGATCATCGCTGGCGGCGTGCTCCTGGTCGTGTGGCTGGTGCGTAGCCTGGCAGGTGCACCACCCACCTCTAGCGCCACGACTGGCCCTTCGCCGCTGGATGTCTTGAAGATGCGCTACGCCAGGGGTGAGATCACCAAGGAGCAGTTTGAGCAAATGAAGCGCGACCTGGAGGGATGAGGCCATGAACCGGGCGCTCCCGCTAACTGCCCTGGCGCTGATCGTCATCGGCGCTCTCGGCCTCATCGCCATCGGCGGGCTGACCCGACCGCAATTCCGTTCCAACGGCGAGCAAATCTACTTCACCGCCACCAGCCAGCGCGGCAGCCTGATCACCGCGGATATGGGCATGGGGCCAATGGTGGGGATGATGGCCTGCGCGAACTGCCACGGCCCCGACGGGCGTGGCGGGCGCGTGCGCATGATGATGGGCAGCTTTGTGGCTCCAGACATCCGCTATAAGACGCTCACCGCAGCGGAACACGCCGAAGGCGAGGAGCATCCGCCCTATACCGACGAGACGATCAAGCGGGCGATCACGCAAGGTATTGACCCGGCGGGGAAGCCGCTGGACTGGCCCATGCCCCGCTGGACCATGACCGAGGCCGATCTGGAGGATTTGCTGGCCTTCTTGAAGACATTGGATTAAGGCAATATCCGGCGAGCAATGCTGGAGAGGCGCATACGCCAAAAGGGGTCAGGCTGCCAGGAGCCGACGCAGAATGCGCGCATCTGACACGGCATAGCCGAAGGCGTCGTTGTTGAAGTAGATGTAGACCGTCTCGGCCTGCGCCCCCAGTGCGCGGATGCGTTCGGCCCAGGGGCGCAGGCGCTCCTCCCCATATTCACCGCCGTAGAGATCCGTTGAACTGTGGAAGCGGATATAGGCAAAAGGCGCTGTGACCTGAAGCGGCGAGGTGTAGCCGGGCAGATCGTAGATGCACAGCCCGGCGCCATAGCGCCGCAATAGCTCAAACGTCTCCGCGACCAGCCAGCTCGGATCGCGGAACTCAAACACATGCTCCAGGTCCGGGGGCAGCAGGCGCAGAAAGGCCTCCAGCCGCGCCAGGTCGCGCCCCCAGTAGGGGGGAAGCTGATAGAGGATCGGGCCGAGGTGCGCGCCCAGCAATCGGGCGCGCCCCAGGATGTTCCTCAGCGGCTCCTCTGCATCTTTCAGCTTCTTCATATGGGTGAGGAAACGGCTGGCCTTCACCGCAAAGGTGAAGCCTGGCGGGGCGTGATCGCGCCAGGCTTCAAATGTAGCTTCGCTGGGCAGGCGATAGAAGCTATTGTTGATCTCTACCGTTCCGAACTCGGCGGCGTAATAGCCCAGCCAGGCCGCCGTGGGGAGATCAGGCGGGTAGAAGACGCCCCGCCAGTGCTTGTAATGCCAGCCGGACGTGCCGATGCGGAATATGGCCATCCTGGAATTACTGTCATCCGGATCCTTTTGCTGTGCTCAGGATCAACCGCGCTCCTCAATCGGGATGAAATGGTTCTCCTTCGGCCCAATGTACTCGGACTGTGGGCGCATCAGGCGGTTGTCAGCGTACTGCTCCAGGACATGCGCGCTCCAGCCAGCGATGCGGCTGCAGGCGAACATCGGCGTGAACAGGTCAATGGGGATGCCGCAATAATATAGCACCGGCGCCGAGAAGAAGTCCACATTGGGATACAGCTCGCGATGGGATTGGACCGCCTGTTCCACGCGCAGCGACATCTCGTACCAGCGCGTATCCCCCACATACTCCCCCAACTCCTTCGCCAGGCGCTGCAGATGGAAGGCGCGCGGGTCGCCGGTGCGATACACGCGATGGCCAAAGCCCATGATCTTGCGCTTCTGGGCAAAGGCGTTGGCGATCCAGCCCTCCACCCTGTCCAGTTCGCCGATGTCCAGGAACATGCGCATCGTGGCCTCGTTTGCGCCGCCGTGCAGCGGGCCTTTGAGCGAGGCCAGTGCTGCGGTGATCGCCGAGTGCAGATCGGCCAGCGTGGAAACCACGGCGCGCGCTGTGAAGGTGGAGGCGTTCAGCCCGTGATCGGCCAGGAGGACAAAATAGGTATCCAGCGCCTTTGCGTGAATCTCCTCAGGCCGGTGGCCTTTCAACATGTACAGCGTGTTGGCCGCATGGCCCAACGCCGGGTCTGGCGCGACCGGCTCTTTATCGTTGCGCAGGCGGTCGTAGACGGCGACGATGGTGGGGAACTTCGCTGTGAGCCGGACGGCCTTGCGTTGTGTGGCCTCGCGGGAGATGTCCTCCGCCTCCGGATCGTACATAGAGAGCGCCGAGACCACCGTGCGCAGCACTTCCATCGGTACTGCCGTGCGCGGGAACTTGCGGATCATGTCAATGACATCGCCCGGCAATTCGCGGTTCGCGGCCAGGGTGTGTTTGAGGGTATCCAACTCGGCCCGCGTGGGCAGTTTGCCATACCACAAGAGGTGCACCACCTCTTCATACGTCGCCCGCCCGGCCAATTCATGAATGTTGATCCCCCGATAGGTCAGGATACCGTTGTATCCGTCAATGGAACTCAACGCCGTCTGGGCGACGACGATATTGTCCAACCCCTTGGATAGGATCAGTTCTGTCTTCTGCGCTTCAGTCATAGCATATCCTCGCTTTCATGTTTCGCAGGCACTTCAGAGGAACTCCAGGAAGCCATCGGGGCTCCTAAAGTCCCTCCAAGTGCCTCTGAGTTCCTCATACGTTCCCATAGCTTGTTACTTTCGGCCAGCGCCTCCAGGTTCTCCTCCAGATAAGCGCCCTTGCTGCCAGCGCGGACCGCCTCCTCAAAGGCCTCAAACGGGTAAAGATCAAGGGCGCGCATCGCGGCGGCGATAGCGATCAACGCCGTGTTCTTGCGCGAGGCGCGCACGCCCGCAGCGGCGAAATCCAGCACGATCTTGTGTGCGGCGCAGGCCACGTCAGCAAATTCCGGCGTCACGAACAGCCGGTCATCGGGGGTCATACGCGGCAGGTGGTGCGTCACCTTCTTGTAGCCGTCCTGCGACAGCAAGATGAGCGCGTCGGGTTTACGGATGCCCGTATAGGTGATCTCTGTCGGGCTGAGGATGATCTCCGAGACCGAGTGGCCGGACATGACCGTCGTGGGGTAATCGTCCTGCTGCGTGGCCCACAGCCCGGCGTAGATGCTGCCCGTACCGATAAAGCGCGCCGCCGAGCGCACCTTGCCCCCAGCCGAGCCAGCGACCACGATGTGGAACTTGCGCTCCAGCTTCGCCGTATACTTCGGCGTGATCGCCCGCAGCGGCAGGGTGGGCTTGCCCAATTCCCCGGCATAGACCTCCCGATACGCGGTGGCGTATTCCACGCGCTCCTCGCGGTGGATGACGCCGGTGGGCAGTTGCAGCCCCGTCAAGGTCATCATCAACGCCGTCTTGGAGAAGTCGTTGTTGGGGACGTAATAGGCCGTGCATAGTTCCCAGATGTCCAGCAGGCTGAAGCCCTCAAAGGCGATCGCCTCGGCGATGCGATCGGGCAGGTCCTTATCAAAGGAGGTGCCGCGATAGACGAACCCCGCGCCGTTGACCGCGACGGTGGCGCAGATGTCCAGGGGGCGTTCCAGATTGCCAGCGCGGGTCGTGGCGGTGATCGCGCCGTGCGGGGTGGTGACCGAGTGCTCGCCGCCGGTCATGCCGAAGTTGAAGTTGTTGAACACCAGGACAGTGACGCCGATGTTGCGCCGGGCCGCGTTGATCAGGTGATGCCCGCCGATGCCACAGCCCCCATCGCCCATCAGCACAATCACCTTCAACTCAGGCCGGGCCAGCTTGATGCCTGTGGCATAGGCCACCGAACGCCCATGCAGGCCATGAAACGCGTTCGTCTCAAAGTACTGGTCCGACAGGCCCACGCAACCGATGTCGGTGACCAGAACGACTTTACGCGGATCTAGTTGGAGTTGAACCAGGGCCTTGTTGAGGTGATCAAGAATGAAACCGTGCCCACAGCCGGGGCAGAATGGGTAAGGGGAGGCATTGCGATACGTCGCCAGGGGGGTGACGGTGATCTCAGCTACAGTCATAGCATCGCTTGACCTCTTTACATCCGTTGGGTATCGCTTTCATTGTGACCTTGATCGCCCTCAAGTATACCCGATTTTCCATACTTTTGACAGGTCACCATTACGTTGCTGCGCCGACGAGCCTTCCCCGTGATAGGGAACAAGTAAAAACTTCCCTTCCCCCTCTTTTCAAGGGACATGACGAGTGGGGCAAGAGCCGTGACCCGGCAGGCCAATAGCCGAAGCGGCACTACGACGATGTCAGATAGTCCTTCAGATTGTGTTCAATGGCGTAAGCGGCGGCCTCGGCGCGGTTGGAGACATTCAGCTTGGACAGGATACTGCTCACATAGTTCCGCACCGTGCCCTCGCCTAGAAACAGCGCCTGCGCAATCTCGCGGTTGGTCTTGCCCTCGGCGATCAAAGCGAGCACCTGGCGCTCCTGAAGGGTCAACTCGGCGAAGGCCGCAGCCTCTTCGCGTTGGGCGGCCCGCCGCACCTCGGCCAGGACGCGCTTGATCAGGCTGGGCGCGATCAGGGCCTCGCCGCGCCCCACCGTCTCAATCGCCCGAACCAAATCATCGCCGCCAATCTGTTTGAGCACATAGCCCGCAGCACCGGCGCGGATGGCCGCGAACAGCATCTCATCCTCGGCGTAACTGGTGAGCATGATCACTTTGGCGTCAGGCAGCTTCTCCGTAATCTGGCGACAGGCGTCAATGCCGCTCTCGCCCGGCAGGCGAATGTCCATCACCACCACGTCGGGCTTATGGTGCAATGCCTTGGCCACCGCCTCGGCAGCCGTGCCCGCCTCGGCGACCACCTCAAAATCGGGATGGCGCTCCAGCAGGGTCTTCAGCCCCAGACGCACCACCTCATGGTCATCTACCAGCAAGATGCGTAGACGCTTCACCTTTCTCCCCCAGGAATATAGTTTAACCCATACCCGACCCGCTGACAAGGTACACTACACCTGGCTGCAGGGTGACAAATGTCACCCCTTCCATTCAGGCCCGCCATGGGAAGGCCCTGGGCCGCTCTGCGGTGACTGCCACGTAGGGGCACACCGCCGTGCGCCCCCACAATCGCCAGCCAAAGGCGCTCCCCAATGGAAATGCCCCTTCCTAACCCGTGATGTTGGTCAATTGCCCAGATGAATGTTATAATAACGGCAGCATGGAGCAGGAACTAAACCCGACCGCAACCGAGATGGTTCAGGAGGCCCCCTGGGCCTCTGGCAGGGGGCGGACCGTCTGGACTGCGATCCTGATCCTCAGTGCCCTGGGCATCCTGATCGCGGGCTATCTCACCTATGTCCACATCGCCCAGGCGAAGCCCTACTGCGCCGGGCTGGGCGACTGCGAGCGCGTGAACACCGGCCCGTATTCGCAGATCGCCGGCATCCCTGTGGCGCTGCTGGGGCTGCTCGCCTATGCGGCCCTCTTCGGCGCGGCGCTGATCGTCCTGCGGGGTGGCCCTGGGGCGGAGATGGCGGCGCTGGCCGTATTCGGCCTGGCTCTGTTCGGCGTGCTCTTCTCCGGCTACCTGACCTATCTGGAGATATTCATTATCCGGGCCCTCTGCCCCTGGTGCGTGGCCTCAGCGATCACCATCACCCTGATCTTCCTGTTATCCATCGGGCAGGTGCGGGCGTTGATTTAAGGGGAGAACATGTCTGAGAGCGTTGTTGGCCGGGGAGTTCGCCGGTGGGCCACCCCTCTGATGGTTATTGGCTTGCTAGCGTTGGCCTTGCTCGCCCTGGCCGCTACCTGGGTGGCAGGAGCCTTTCCCCGACCTTACACCTTTCACGGCACGCAATTTGAGCCGGTCCGGCCCGTCGCCGATTTCACCCTGATCAATCAGGATGGGCAACCGGTGCGCCTGAGCGATTATCGCGGTAAACTGGTCGTGCTTTTCTTCGGCTACACGCACTGCCCGGATGTCTGCCCCACCACCCTGGCCCGGCTGAACCAGGTGATGCGGGCGCTGGGGGACGAGGCGAAAGCCGTTCAGGTGCTCTTTGTCAGCGTGGACCCGGAGCGGGACACGCCCGCCGTGCTCAAGCGGTTCCTCAGCCATTTCAATCCCACGTTCGTAGGACTTACCGGCCAGGCCGAGGCGGTCGCGGCGGTGAACACGGTCTTTGGCGTGTACGTCAACCAGGAGGAGGTCGGCTCCGCTGCCGGGTATCTGGTCACCCACACCGCCCGCCTCTATGTGATTGACCGCCAGGGGCGGCTGGTGCTGACCTATCCCGCCGATGCACAGGTGGAGGACATCGTAGCTGATCTGAAACACCTCTTAGAGGAGGGAAAGTGACAAGTTATATCCCCGTAATAGCGATTATCCTGGCCGGGGTGATTCACCTGGGGGTCGCGCCGGAACATTACGCCCATGCCCCAGCGCACGGGGCCTTCTTTGTCCTGGCGGGGGTGGCTGAAATCCTCTGGGCGCTGGCCTTCTGGCGTCGCCCGACGCCCCGGCGTTATCACCTGGGCCTGGCCCTGGCCGGGGGCCTGATCGTCCTGTGGGCCGTCACGCGGGTATTGCCGGCGCCCTTCGGGCATGGGCCGGAGCCTGTCAACGCCAGTGGCCTGGTGTGCAAGGCCAGCGAATTGATCGGCGTCCTCTCCCTGGTGATGCTGGCCGCGCAGGGCCAGCTCATAGAGGCGATCCGCCAGCCGCCTCTCCGTCCGGTTGGCGAAGCCCTGGCCTTGGCCCTCGTCGTTGGCCTGGTGTCTTACGGCGTCGGTTATGCCGCCACGCCCTTGCTGCCGACACTAGGCCCTCAGGAAGAGCCCGTGCATGAGGAGCATATGCAGGGGGAATCCGCTCATGAGCATGAGGCCCCACTCGCCGGCCCAACGGTGGTCATCGGAGAGTTGCGCATTGAAGGCGCCTGGGCCTGGCCAGCGACAGCCGGGGGCGGCGCTGCCGTTTATCTGACCATTGTGAATAGCGGGCACATGGCCGATGCCCTGGTCTCCGCCCACACCGAACTGGCTCAGACGGTGGAGTTTCACGAGATGCATATGGAGGGCGATGTCATGCATATGCAGCCGGTCTCCCAGTTTGAGGTCCCGGCGCATGGGCAGGTGGCCCTCCAGCCCGGCGATGGCCATCTCATGCTTATCGGCTTGAAGCGCGACCTGAAGCCCGGTGATCGCTTCCCGCTGGGCCTGCACTTCGCCAGCGGCGGGGAGGTGACCGTCACTGTGGAGGTGCGCCAGCCATGAGGGCCAGCATCGGAGGATGGAGGCTGTGGCGTTGGCTGCCAACCCGGCTGAAAGGCCGGTACTGGGCGGTTTTCGGCGCAGGGCTGCTCCTCAGCCTGGGCCTAAATGCCCTGGTCTGGGCGGTCCTGCCGGAGGCGAACGACCGCCCTCCCCAGCGCGTGGAACTGGTCATCCCACCTGGCACAGCCCAGCGGGTGGCGGCTGGCGAGGCGGTCCCCTCCGTTCCGGCCAACTTCGTGTTCGTCGTCGGTGATACCCTGGTTATCCGCAATGAAGATGGAGTGGATCACCAAATTGGCCCGTTCTGGATCCCGGCTGGGACCTCGGTCTCTCAGTTATTAGAGGGAGCGACCAAGCTCACCTACACCTGCACCATCCGCCCTGAGCGTTTTATCGGCCTGGAGGTCTGGCCCCGTGTTCCCCTGGCGCAGAAGATACTGCTCGTGGTCTTGGGAGGCGTGCTCTTCGGGGGCCTGGCGAGTTTCTTCCTCCTGGCGCATCGTTGGGAGCAGGCTGAGAGCAGCGATTTAGCCGTCAGCGGTCAAGTGGAGCCGGTTTCAAAACTGTCACCCTGAGCGCAGCGTGTCACCCCCTCCCTCCCCCTGGATGGGAAAGGGGAACTTCTCCTCTCCTGTGCTGCGGGGGAGGGGTAGGGTAGGGATAGGGGCGCACGGCCGTGCGCTCTTCTGAAGCCCGGTACTGGGCGCTGCGATCACGATGGCACGATGAGGATGCCCGCCTATTTTGATTAAGTTGTAGTCAGACCCTCAGCAGTCAGATAAGGGAGGTAAGATAGAGATGGCTTCCAGCCAGGCCAGGCGTGAGAAAATCCGCGCGCGGCGCGAGGCACGGGCCCGCCGCCAGATGCTCTACGTGATCATCGCTGTAGCTGTCGTGGGCGCACTGGCCCTGATCGCCTTCAGCCTGCAACAACAGACAAAAGTGGTCACGCCCCAGCCGCGCCCCTATGCCCAGGGCAAAACCATGGGGCCGCCAGACGCGCCGGTGGTCATTGAGGAATACGCGGACTTCCAGTGCCCCTTCTGTGCCAGATACGCCACCGAGGTCATCCGCCAGCTTGAGGAGACCTACCTGAAGACCGGCACAGGCAAAGTGCATTACATCTTCCGGCACATGGCCTTCCTGGGGCCAGAGTCGCAGGACGCTGCTGAGGCTGCGGAGTGCGCCAACGAGCAGGGCCGCTTCTGGGACTACGCGGATACGCTCTTCGCCAACCAGCGCGGTGAGAACCAGGGCGGCTTCAGCCTGTCGCGCCTGAAGAAGTTCGCCGCCGACCTGGGCCTGGATACGGCAGCTTTCAACACCTGCCTGGACTCCCGCCGCTATAAGCAAGTGGTGGAGCAGGAGACCCAACAGGGCCAGGCACGCGGCGTGGACCGCACGCCCACGCTTTTCATCAACAACCGTAAGTTGGAGAGCCCGCCGGACTTCGCGCAGTTGCGCCAGTTGATTGAGCAACTGGCGGCCAACCCATAAGCGCGCGGTAAACTTCCCAGGTCTGTTGGGCGATCTGCGCCTGGGTGTAGTGGGCCAGGACACGGGCGCGGCCACGTGCGGCCAGCTCGGCGCGCAGCCCCTCATCGCGCATCAGGCGGAGCAACGCCTGGCGCAACGCAGCCACATCGTCCTCGGGGAAGAGCAGGCCCGCGTCGCCGATGACGTTGGGGATCTCGCCACAGGTGGAGCCGATGACCGGCACGCCGCAGGCCATGGCCTCAATCAGCACCCGGCCAAACTGCTCCTTCCAGTTGGGTCGGCTGCGCGAGGGCAATACCAGCGCATCTAGCTGGCGGTAGTAGGCGGGCATGCGCAGCGAGGGGATGAGCGCGTCAAAGCTCACCCGGTCGGCAATGCCCAGTTCGCGTGCCAGGGCCATCAGGCCGGGCTTCGCTGGCCCATCCCCCAGAATGACCAGCCGCCATATCCCCGGCATTTCCGCCGCCGCCCGTAACAGCACGTCCACGCCCTTTTCTTCCACCAGGCGGCCCACATATCCGGCGATGAAGCCGCGCCCCGGCTGGCGGCTATCGGGGCCGGGCCAGAACACCTCCGGGTCCACACCGAATTGGGGGATCACCCGTATCGGGCCGCGATAGCCCTTGGCCCGCCATACCTCCGCCGCATCTGCGTTCCCTACAATGGCGTAATTGGCCCAGCGCAGGACAGCGCGCTCAAACCAGCGGAAGGGGAGAGGATAACGGCGGTTCAGGTTCTGCCAGGAGAAGAACAGCGTCCGCGCACCGGCACGCCGGGCCAGCGCCATCGCCTGGACGGTCGCCAGGTTGTACGGCTCTTCGTCCACGTGGACGATGTCGGGGCGGATTTGGCGCATCCAGCGGCCCAGGCCGGGGTAGAAGTGCAGGTGGAACTGGCCGTTGAAGGCAATCGGCTGCACCACCAGGCGATAACCCTGGGTGTAGGCCCGTTCCAACGTCTGCACACCGCGCTCATCGCGCCAGCTCGGCGGCACAATCACCGTCAGGTCCACGTCGGGCAGCCGGGCCAACTCCTCCAGCTTGCGCTGGTAAGCCCCGACCAGGCAGGCTTTAGAGATCATCAAGATGCGCACGGCTGCCCGTCCACTTTCCGCCAAACGTGAAACTCAAACCTGATAATGACGTTTGACCTTTCACGCTAACGCTTGCCTCAGATCGTCCAGCAGGTCCTCCCCGTCCTCAATTCCCACCGAGAGGCGGATCAGCCCGGCCTCTACCCGCAGGGGCGAGTCGGCGACAGAGGCGTGCGTCATCAGCGCGGGGAGCTCAATCAGGGATTCCACACCGCCCAGGGATTCGGCCAGGGCGAAGAGTTTCGTGCGGGTGACGACGCGCTTCGCCGCCTCCAACCCGCCCTTGACGATGAACGAGATCATCCCGCCGAAATCACGCATTTGCCGCCGTGCCACCTCATGGCCGGGGTGCATAGGCAGGCCGGGGTACAGCACGCGCTCCACCGCCGGATGTTCGGCCAGCGTGGCGGCGATGCGGTGGGCGTTGGCGCAATGCCGCTCCATCCGCAGGCTCAGCGTCTTGATTCCACGCAGCACCAGCCAGCAGTCCATCGGCCCCGGCACCGCGCCGACGGCGTTTTGTAGAAACTTCAGCCGCTCGTACACATGAGCGTCCGTCGTCACCACTGCCCCACCCACGACATCCGAATGGCCGCCCAGGTACTTCGTCGTGCTATGGACCACGATATCGGCGCCCAGGGCCAGGGGCCGCTGGAGATAAGGCGTGGCGAAAGTGTTATCCACAGCGATGTAGGGGCGCTGCCTGAAGCCGCCGCTGCGTTCGCGCTGCCGCACCAGTTCGGCAATGGCGGCGATGTCGGCGACCTTGAGCAACGGGTTCGTGGGCGTCTCCAGCCAGAGGAGGCGCGTTTCAGGGCGCAGCGCGGCGGCCACGGCATCCAGATCGCCCATATCCACGTAGTCAAAGGCCAGGCCGTAGGCCGCCAGAACGCGCTGGAACAGGCGATAGGTGCCGCCATAGACATCATCGCCGACCAGGACATGCTCGCCCGGCCCGACCAGGCGCAACACTGTATCTATGGCTGCCATGCCGGAGGCGAAGGCCAGGCCATAGGTCGCCTGCCCCAGATCAACGCCCTCCAGCGCCGCCAGGCAGGCCTCCAGCGCGGCACGCGTGGGGTTGCCCGTGCGCGAATACTCATAGCCCTTGTGCTTTCCTAACCCCTCCTGAACATAGGTGGAGGTCTGATAGATGGGCACCATGATAGCGCCCGTCGCGGGATCGGGCGGCTGGCCCGCATGGATGGCAAGGGTATCAAAGCGCCAGGAATCAGGCATACGATTGTCCTCATAGATGTGGATGGCTGAAGCCAACCGGACTTAAGTCCGGTACTGGTTCAGCGATCCATAGCTCCGCTGCTCAAATTCTAGTGCGGGATGGGGCTCCCGTCAATCCTGCTCCGGTAAGAGCCACCATATACATACAGAACGGCTCTGAAAGCTGACCCCACCGCGCGCGCAGGCCGCGTCCCGGCCCAGGACATAAACCGACCGGCCAGGGTCAGGCGCGGGAAGCGTGGGGCGCCCGGCCAGCGCGGTGACCAGCGGCGCCAGGCGCGGATCGGCCACGACGGGCGCGTCCGTGGCCGTGCTCTGGTGCAGCCAGGCCAGCGCCTGCCATTCGCCCTCGTCCAGATAAGCGACCGGCGAGCGGGCCAGCCCGGCCCAGGCCAGCAGCCAGACGGCCAACCCCGGCGCCGCCAGGCCCGCCAGGAGAAGCGGGCGCAAGGCTGACCACCTGCTGGTCACGACCCACTGCCGGATGCTCATAGATGGCAGCGGCAACGCCGCCAGCCCGAACAGGATCACGGCCAGGAGCACCAGGGTCAGCGGTGTGGCCGCGATCAGCGCGGGCAACAGCAGGGCGTACATCAGCGCGCACGCCCGCCATAGGCCATTCGTCGCCTGCGGCCGGTCGTCCGTCGTCAGTCGCTGCACCAGGCTATACGCCCCGGCCAGCGCCAGCAGGCCGGCCACGGCGCGGGCAGCATGATAGATAGGGATCAGGGGAAGGTCGCCGGCGGCGTCCAGGAACTCCGGCCAGGCGCGCACCCACGCGGCCAGCCCCCCGCTGGGGCCGCTGCTGTAGCCCAGCCAGCGCGTCAGGCCGGCCAACAGCGACAGGTGGGAGGCCGTGTTGACCAACAGGCCCGTGTAGCGTAGACCCGGCGGGCAGGTCCAGGCCCCCACCAACGTGGGGAGCGCGGCCAGCCCCAGGCCGAGGAACGCCAGGGCGAACGCCTGCCGCCGTTGGGCCAGCGTGCCCCAGCGCCAGCCATAGCGCCTGGCTGAAAGCACAGGCAGGCCACGACGCAACTCTCCGCCATCATCGCCCCAGCTTAGCCACAGCACAGGCATCACAGCGTGGAGGATCACCTGGGCCAGGAGCCAGCCACACACGTAGAACCAGGCGGCCTCGCGCTCAAACAGGCGCACGATGAGCGGGGCGGGCCAGGGCCACATGACCACCTCACGCAGGATGAGGTACTCGCCTGCGCCCAGCCCCAGCGTGAGCCAGCGCGGCTGGTAGCCGATCAGCCTATTGTACAGCGTCACGTCCAGCGCCAGGCCAACTACGGCCATGAAGCCGAACAGCACCCAATAGTCGGCCTGGCCGGTGGCCAGCCAGAAGACCAGCGCGGCCAGCGCCGGGCCTATCAGACCGATCAGCCGGGCCGTCAGGCGGCCCTTCCAGGTGAAGCACATGGCTTAAGCCCTTAAAGGTCGGTCGGTGACCAGCCGCCACCAGTTCGCCAGCCGCTGCCGCAGCGGTGCAGGCGCCAGCACCTGCCGCGCAAAGGCGCGGGCAGCCACCTTCATCCCGGCAAAGCTATCCGCCGCCGGATACGCCCAGCGCGCCAACATGCCGGAGACCGCCAGGACCGAATCGGGGCGGCTCAGTGGGGGGAGGGTCATATCGTCGGCGACCAGCAGGTGACCGGCGACCAGCGGCAGAGCGTAATCGGTGACCAGTTGGGCGATGAGAGGATGGGCGCAGACCTCGCCGATAAACCCGGTCGCCGCCACTAAGCGGTCAACGATCAATGTCTTCTGCCCACCGTTCTCCCCGGCGACATCTGTCAGGGCCAGCGCCAGGCGTCCCTTATGGGCGCGCACGGCCTGAAGTTCACCGGCGTATTCGCGTAACCGCCCCTGGCGGCGTGCCCGCCACAATTGCCGCTCCCACCCCAGGCGCCAGGGGTAGGAGCCCAGGCCAAGCTGGCGCAACACGGCCAGCCGCCCCTCCGGAGGCAGGCGGCGGTAGTCATCCAGGCCGGCGGCGTTGAACAGGCAACGTGGGGCATTGAGCGGCCGGTGGAGCGGCGGCTGGCGCCACACAGCGTACACGTGGGCGCCGGCGGCCAGCGCGTTCAGCCACTCGTGGGCCGCGCCCAGCCCGGCCCCGATGACAGCCACAGTTTCCCCTGCCCGATACGCCTTCGGCTGATAAGCATGGTGGATGCGCGCCCCCAGGGCGGGGTCGTCCCGGACGGCCAACACGGCAGCGGGCCAGGCCAGGCCGGGATGGCCCAAGGCCAGGAGAACGTGCCGGTGCTCGCCCAACCAGTGCCCTGCCTCATCCCACAGGACGAAATGCCCCTCCCGGCGCTCCAGCCGCCCCACCCGCGCCAGAACCAGGCTCTCCTCCAGCGCGGTCTGCTGGCGCAGTCGGTCGCCCTGGGCAAGGACATCGCTTAGCGCCGGGTGGTAGGCGTCAAACAGCGCAGCCAACCAGGGCCAGACCGCGCCACGACGCAGGAGCAAGAGTGTGGCAAAGCCGGGAAAGTCGGTGGGCAACAGGTGTCCGCCGCTCTCAGAACGCATATCCACCTGCCGCACAGCAGCGGCGTAGGCGCGCAGATGAGCCAGCGGATCGGCGTGATCGCCATAGACCGCGATCTGAGCGGTCGGTGCGCCCAGGAAGCGCAACGTGGCGAAGGCGATCAGCCCGGCCACGCCGTTGCCGACAATTGCGATGGCTCTGGTGGATGGATGCATCAGCCCGCTGATCGTAGCGAAAGAAGGGCAAGACGTCAAGATGGGGGAGGTTGAGGCATGTAGATTTGGGGCAACCGGGCTGAAGCCCGGTACTGGGTGCCCGGCGGGTTACCCCCCCCCGCAAGGGGGAGGGAGAGCGCCCATCCCCTCCCAATCGCCGCGCCTGCTCCAGGGTTGGAGGTCCTCCGGCCACACGGGCCCGCGTCACCGCTGCCCACTCTATTCGGCACAGCGTGGGCGAGCACCTATATGGCGGGCGTTGGAGGAATCAGCTGGCCACCCCCTCCCCGTCCCATTGGGCAGGCACAAGGCCTGCCCCTACACCGTAGGCCCCCCATGCCCCACCGTGATGAAGACGGACAAAATAGCGCCGTAACCAGGGCGATCTGATCATGCGGAGCCCCCACCATTTACGGTGGGGTGCTCCAAATCAAGGAAACGCCGCACCACAAATGGTGCTATGTAGGGGTACGGCGCGCCGTGCCCCCGTTTGTTACGGCCTGGCCCTGTTTCGCCGATTTCCAACATTCATGCTATAATGCACCCCCATGGTGAGCCGAAGCGCGCCGCTGAACATACTCTTCCTCATGTCTGATGTCGGCGGCGGGCACCGCGCCGCGGCGAAGGCTATCGCCGGCGCCTTCCATCAGCTCTATGGCGACCGGGTCAACACCATCATCGCCGATCTGATGGCCGATTATTTGCCCTGGCCGCTCACCGGCATCCGCCGCACCTACACGCCTATGGTGCAATACATGCACCCCGTCTATGGCGCCATCTGGCATCTGGGCACGCGCCGCCCGGTGACGAAAGCGCTCCTCAAGGCGCTGGATGTGCTCTTCGGCCCCGGCGTGCAACGCTGCTACGCCCGCTACCGGCCCGATGCTGTGATCTCGGTGCACCCCCTGATGGTGCGCACGCCCTGTCGCCTGCTGCGCCAGATGGGCTTTACCGCCCCCTTCGTCACCGTGGTCACCGACCTGGTCAGCATGTTCCCCACCTGGTTCTATCCGGAGGTGGACGCCTGTATCGTGCCCACACCCGCAGCCGCCCAAGCGGCCTACGAATTCGGCTTGGCAAGGGAGCGCGTCCATGTGCTGGGCCAGCCGATTGACGTGCGTTTCCGCGAGTACCTGCGCACCTATGCGCTGACGAACGACCGCAGCGCGGCGCGGGCCAAGCTCGGCCTGCGCCCCGACCTACCCACCATCCTCCTGGTGAGCGGCGGCGATGGCGTTGGCCCCGTTGAAGAGGTCGCCGCCGCGATTGACGCGCAACCTTTGACGGCCCAGTTGGTTATAATTTGTGGGCGGAATGCAGCTTTGCGACGTCGCCTCAGCCAACGGCCCTGGCACCTGCCGGTCCGCGTAGAAGGCTTCGTGGAAGATATGCCCGCCTGGATGGCCGCAAGCGATTGCATCGTCACCAAAGCCGGGCCGGGGACGATTGCGGAAGCGATGGCCATGGGCTTGCCTATTCTCCTGTTTAGTTATATCCTGGGGCAAGAGGAGGGGAACGTCACGTACGTCGTGGAGAACGGCCTGGGGGTGTACACACCGCAGCCCTCTGCCATTGCCGCGACGCTCGCCGACTGGCTGGCCGGCGATCAGGAGACCCTGCTGCGGATGCGCCGCCAGTGCCAGCGGCTGGCACGGCCCGACGCCGCATTGGATATCGCCCGAACCGTCATCCACAGCGTGGAACGCAAAACCTGGAGCGTAGAGCGCGCAACGCGCCCCGCACGCCCCGCGTTTCACGCTTAACCCGACAAGGAGGCACATCATGGCGCCCCAACCCTGGCGGAGGGTGTTGCTGGATGGTTTTCGGCTGGTGCGTTTCCCTGAATTTGCCCATTTTATCCTGCTGACCACGCTGGCGGCGGCGCGGCTGGCAGGCGCCCGGCTGGATTGGCGCCTGCTGGTCATCCTGCTGGTCAACATGCTGGCAGCAGGCTTCGGCTTCGTCATCAACGAGGTGGAAGACGCGCCCGCCGACGCGCTGCATCCATTGAAACGCCGACGCAACCCCATCGCTGCCGGGCGCCTCTCACGCCGGGCGGGGCTGGCGATCGCCAGCGTCCTGGGCGGCGTCGCGCTGGGGCTGTCGGCGCTGTTGGGCTGGGCCGTGTTCGCTATCTCCCTGGTCAGCCTGGTCCTGGCCTGGGCCTACTCCTGGCGCTCCATCCGGCTCAAGGCCATGCCCATCGTTGACCTGCTGGAGCATAGCTGGGGGCTGGCCGGCCAGCAATTCGTCCTGACCTATCTGGCGCTGGGCGGGGAGGCCTGGCATGTCGTCTGGCCGGTGCTGGCCGCGCTGATGCTGGTCTCCATGTACGGCCAGTTCTACAACGAGTTGCACGACCTGGAGACGGACCGCCGGGCGGGCATTCGCACCACCGCCGTCTTCATCGGGCCACGTCCGGCCCGCGTGTTGATGTACACGTTGCTGGCTGGGGGGATCGCCATGTTCGTGCTGGCCTGCTGGCAGCGCGTCGTGCCCTGGTGGCTGTTCGTTGTGCCCCTGCTCATCCTCAGCCTGTTGATTGTCTGGCGCTGGCTGGTGACCTGGCTCAGCCTGAGCACCTGGCTACCAGCGTTAGCCGCCTTCCCCAGCGGGAGGCGCCTGCGCGATGCGCGTGGCCAGCGCGCGCTGGACACCACCGGCTGGCTGCAGATCCCGACGCTAATCAGCCTCAATCTTGTGGTGATCATTTGGTTCTTGCTGGGCTTGGTTGGCTTCTAAGCCCGGCAAAGGACGGCTAGTAAGGAGAGAGACTCATGGACCTGTTTGACAAGTGCCGCAATTTCACCGAAGCCCGCCAGGCGCAGGCCGCCGGCTTCTACCCCTACTTCATCCCGCTAGAGGAGTCGGAGGGCACAGAGGTCGTGGTCAATGGCCGCCGTATCATCATGATCGGCTCCAATAACTACCTGGGCCTGACCACCCACCCGCATGTCCGCCAGGCCGCGATGGAGGCGGTGGCCCGCTATGGCACAAGCTGTACCGGCTCTCGCTTCCTGAACGGCACCTTGGTGCTGCACCGCGAACTGGAGCAGCGGCTGGCGGCCTTCGTGGGCAAAGAAGCCGCGCTGGTGTTCAGCACCGGCTATCAGGTCAATCTGGGGACAATCTCATCGCTGGTCGGCCGCGGCGATGTGGTGATCACGGATAAAGAGGACCACGCCAGCATCGTGGATGGTTGCCAGATGTCGCTGGGGCAGACCAAGCGCTTCCCCCATAACGACATGGAGGCGCTGGAACGCCAGTTGCAGTCGGTCAACCCCAACCAGGGCATCCTGGTCGTCGTGGACGGCGTCTTCAGCATGGGCGGCGACCTGGCCCCCTTGCCGGAGATCGTGGCACTGTGCCAACGCTACGGCGCCCGGCTCATGGTGGACGATGCGCATGGCCTGGGCGTTATGGGCCCGGGTGGGCGCGGCACGGCGGCCCACTTCGGCCTGACCGACCAGGTGGACCTGATCATGGGCACGTTCAGCAAGTCGTTCGCCTCCCTGGGGGGGTTCATCGCGGGCGATGAGGAGGTGATCCACTATATTCAGCACCATGCCCGCTCGCTGATCTTCAGCGCCAGTATGCCGCCCAGCAATATCGCCGCCGTCCTGGCCGCGCTGGATGTGATTGAGAACGAGCCGGAGCATATCCAGCGGCTGTGGGACAACGCGGAGTATGTGCGCGCCCGGCTGATCGCCATGGGCTTTAACACCGGGCCAAGCACGACCCCCATCATCCCGATCATCATCGGCGATGATATGACCACCTTCTTCACCTGGAAGATGCTATTTGAGGCCGGCGTCTATACCAATGCAGTCGTCTCGCCCGCTGTGCCGCCCGGCACAAGCCGACTGCGCACCAGCTACATGGCCACGCACACGCGGGAACAACTGGACCGCGTGCTGGCCATCTTGAGCGAGGTGGGACAGGCGATGGGGTTAATCGGGCCGGGGACGAATGGCACCCAGCCGGTCAAGACACACTCCGTGGCCCCGCAGCGCTAATGCCCAGAGGCCGGAACGGCGCGGATGAGCGATCCCCCCATCGCCGGACCTGAGTCCGAGGCGCGGCCCGATCCGGAGCCGCTTGCCGGGCTGAGGCAGTTCCTGCGACGCATCTGGCCCCCGATTGCGGCCCTGATCAGCGTGGCGGCGGTGGGGTATGCGGTGTGGGCGGCGACACAGGCCGGGGGCCTGCGCCAGCTCACGCTCAGCGCGCTCATCCCGGCCCTGCTCTTTCTCACCATCCATATCCTGGCCGGGGGCGGGCGCTACGCCATCGCCGCCCGCACCGGCTTGCGCCCGGCGGTGGTGGGCTTCGTCGTAGCCGAGTTCGCCAACGCGGTCAGCCTGGGCGGCTCCGGCGGCATGCCTATGGTGGTGGTGTACTTCGCCCGCACGGGGATGGGGTGGGGGGCCGCCACCAGTGTGGCCGCCGCCGCCGTGCTCATGGATGGCGCCTGGAACATCACTACGCTGGCAGTGGCCTCGTTCTCGGACCCTGACCTGCGCCCGGCGGTGGTGAGCATCCTGGCGCTGATTGCAGTGTTGTATTTGTTACGGCACCGCGTAGGGCACTTCTTTGACCGGCTGGTCCGGTATGGGCCGCTGCGGCGCTGGCAGGACATCCTGCTACGCGAGTGGGAACAGGGGCGAGAGGCATTACGCCACATGGGTCCGCGCCAGATCGCCGGGGCGATGGCGCTGACCGGCCTGATGTGGACGACGCGCTACGCCATGCTGAACTCGTTGATTAGCGCCTACCGGCCCTTGCGCATCGCCCAGCAGTTCAACCTGATCGTGCGCCAGGTGGTGTATCAGGGCCTGCTGCTGATCAGCCCGACACCGGGCGGCGCGGGCACGGCGGAGCTGGCCTTCGGCACCGTCTTCGGCGACTTCCTGGAAGGCACGCCCCGCGAGGCGATCTGGGTGGTCTGGCGCTTTCTGACCTATTACTTCTACCTGATCCCCGGCGGGCTGGCCTTCGCCACTGTGTTCTGGCCGCAGCACGCGCTCCGGCGCTGGCTGGCCAGCCGCTTCCGGCGGCTGTGGGGGCACAACACAGATTAAGACACGGAGACACGGACCAGGACGCGGATAGGGGCCCCGTCTTCGGTCCCCGGCTTTCGGTCTTAATTTTATTTGAGAGAAATCAGAGAAAGGAGACCCATTATGACCACAACGACCCTGGATGTGTTCGGCGCCCGGTCAGGAATGCGGGCCCTCAGTCCCTGGTTGCGCAGTCGCACCTGGGACCTGACCTTCATCACCTTTAGCGTCTTCACCGCAGCGATCCCTTACTCTATCTACCTGCTGCTGGGGGGAACGGATACGGCCCGCCTGCTGATCAATCTGCTGGTGTCGCTGTTCGTGGGTGGGCCTCACATGTACGCCACCTTTACGCGCACCGTGCTGGACCCCGACTTCGTGAAGCGGCGGCCGGCGTTCATTGCCTCGTCGCTGCTCATCCCAACCGCTGTGATCTTCATGGCGGTGAGCAGCTACGAGACCTATGTCTGGCTGTTGACGCTGTTCTTCGGGCTGGCCTCGCTGCACGCCTTGCAGCAGATCATCTGGTTGGCAGAGGCCTACAACGTCAAGGCGCGGGTGGCGCTCTCCCTGCCCTCGCGCCTGGTTGACTACGCCGTCATTCTCACCAGCCTGTACCCCATCGCGGTATGGAAGATGGTGCGAGGCGAGTTCGTTATCGGCGAGGTCACCTTGAAGGTCTCGGAGCTATTGCGCGGCCAGACCTGGATCGCCTACCTGGTGTCGGCGGCGTTCGCGCTCTCACTCATCGCCTTCGTTGTGAAGACGTACCTGGAATACCGCGCCGGTTACGTCAACATCCCCAAGCTGGCCCTGATCGGCGTCACGGTGGTGTTAATGTTTATCACGCCGTCCTTCTCTAACATGGACACGGCCTTCCAGGGCATTAACACCTGGCACTCGTTCCAGTATCTGGCGCTGACCTGGTACGCCAACCGGCTGGCGGAAAAGAAGAGCGGCCAGCGGCGCGGCCTGGTCCAGGCACTCTTTGATCGGGATACGAGCGGCTGGTGGAAGTTCTACCTGGTGTGCATGGCGATGCTGCCCATCTCAGGGCTGCTGTTCCTTGGGGCTAACCTGATCTGGCCGAATCTGCACGCAGGCAAGCCCGGCGCCGCCGAGGTGTATGGCTACATCGCCATTCTCTCCATTCTGCTCGTCCACTACTATCACGACGCGTTCCTGTTCACCGAGCCGGAGGCATTAGTGGCGGAGACGTGAGACGTAGAATCGCCTCTACCGCCTCGCCCAGGTCGCGCACCACCCGGAAACGCCCAGGCAGAGCGTGCTCTGCCTGGGCGCGGTGGGCCTGGCCACGCCCGGTGAGGACGAGATAGGGCTGGCAACCGGCAGCGCAGGCGGCCTGGATGTCCTCCAAGGCGTCGCCAATGAGAAAGGATTGGGCCAGGTCCAGCCCCAGTTCAGCAGCGGCCCGGTGGAGCAGGCCGGGGAGCGGCTTGCGACAGGTGCACCCCTCATCGGGCCGGTGGGGGCAGAGGTAGATGGCATCCACCCGCCCACCGGCCTGCTCAATTGCCCGGAGCATACGCCGGTGAATGTCCTCAACAGCCTCCAGCGTGACCTTGCCGCGATTGATCCCGGACTGATTTGTGATAATGACGATAACGAAAGGCGACCTGGCCAGGCGGGCGAGGGCCTCTAATGCGCCGGGCAAAAAGACAAATTCGTCCCAACGCTTCACATAGTCGGCGCGGTTGTGGCAAATCACTCCATCGCGGTCTATAAAGATGGCCGGCAGCATGGGCTTAAAGTATAATATGCTTAGAATGAGATGTCTACCAAACTCTGTCCCAAGATCATCCTTGAAGGTACACGGCTGACGCTCAAGACCGAGATCGCCTTCGCGCTGAACGAGCATCCGCGCATCGTAGGCCCGCGCAAGTACCGCTACCACTCGCCGATCATCTCGGCGGAGTGGTGCGCCTTCACCAACACCCCCTGGGGACGCGGGCTGATCAACTTCGCGCCGCACGAAACAGCCCTGGCGATGGAGACCTACCGCACCTGGCTGCACCTGTTTGAGCTCCTGCGTTACTACTCGTGGATCGTGGACCGCTTCCACATCTCCACCCGCGCCTACCAACTCCAGACCTACGGCCAGGATTACGGCTTCCGCTGGCTGGACGAAGGGCTGGCGGCCCTCGGCTTCCACCTGATCTTCTGCACCCGGACGCCGGAATCGTTTGAGGCCGCCCGCGCCGAGCGGCTGAAGGTCTCCGGCAACCCGGCGCAGTACCATGACCTTCAGGTCTTCATCCGAGAGCAGGAGTTGATGCGCCGTCTCGTGGCTGAGTCCAGCTTGCCCACGTTAGAGCTGGACATCTCCGATAACGACGTGCCCCGTGCCGTTGAGCGCATTGCCGACTGGATGGCCGAGACCGGCGGATTATGGGCGAAGTAGCCGATCGCGACTGGGCGACCAGCCCATCAGCGCGCCGCAGGCCTGACCTGTTGTCGGAAAGCTGATAGCTATATGCGGTCAAAGTTCAGTGCCTGGCTGCCCAATGTTGGGCTTATCGCCCTCTTAGTTGCGTTGGCGCTCCTCTTCCATTGGCGACTGATCGCTCCCAACCCGGCTGACCGGGCCACTTTCCCCCCCGGCGACTTTGTCCATCAGTTCTACGGATTCACCCGCTTTGAAGCCCAGGAGTGGTGGGCCGGGCGGCTGCCCCTGTGGAACCCCTATGCCTACGGCGGCCACCCCTTCCTGGCCGATCCCCAATCGGCTATCTTCTACCCGCTCAGCCTGCTCACTGTCTGGCTGGCCCTGTTCACCACGGGCGGCAGTTTCCCTTTCATTGCGCTGGAATGGGAAGTCATTGCCCATATCTTCCTGGCCAGCGCCTTCACTTACGCTTATGTGCGCCATCTGACCGGCAGCCGGCCGGCTGGGCTCATCGCCGGCCTGACCTTCGCCTATAGCGGGTATCTCACCGGTTACCCACCGTTACAACTGGCCATCCTGGAAACCGACATCTGGCTGCCCTTAATTTTGCTTTTATTACACAAGGCGTTGACCCCAAGCCTGGGGCCCCCGTCCTCCGTCCTTCGCCCTCTATCCCTGGCGCTGGGCGCCGGCCTGGCCCTGGGCGTGGCTATCCTGGCGGGACACCCCCAATCGGCCATGTACGTAGCCTACATGGCCGTGCTGTACTTCGCCTTCCTGGCCTGGCCACAGCGCCGCGCCTGGCGCAGGCTGCTGGTGCTGCTTGGTGTGTTTCTGTTGGCGGCCTTCGGCCTGGCTGCAGTGCAGTGGCTGCCCAGCCTGGAATACATGCGCCTGTCCATACGGGCATCGGCAAGCTATGAGTGGATCGCCCGGGGGTTTCCCTTCCGCGATGGGGTGCAGATGCTCGTTCCCGGCCAGCTCAGCCTGTGGTCGCCCCTCTATGTGGGCATCCTGCCCTTGCTCTGTGTTGGCGTGGCCCTTGCCCTGCGCCCGACGCGGATAGTCATCTTCTGGGCGGCGGTTGCGTTGGTCGCTCTGTTGCTCTCCTTCGGTCGCCATACGTTCGTCTATGGGCTGTTTTATCTGTTCGTGCCCGGCTTCCAACTGTTTCAATCCCAGGAACGCGCTGCATTTATCGTGAGTTTCGCCCTGGCCGTACTGGCCGGCTGTGGCGTGGCCGCACTATGGGATAAGCATGAGGCCTGGGCCGAGGACCTGCTCAGCCGTATTCGCCGGGGGATAGGCTTGGCCACCGCTGCCGCCCTCGCCGCCCTGTTCGCTCTGGCCCTCGCCTGGGTGAACGACGGGCGGACAAACGATGCCCCACTGGCTGGTCTGTTGGACACAGCCACGCGGCTGGTGCTCTTCCTGGCGGCGGCCTATGCACTGCTGAGCGCATGTCAGGTTCTCACAGAGCGGGCAGGGTCTATGTTTGCGGTCAGCCTGCTGGTCATTGACCTGTTCACGGTCAACGCGGACACCAACCTGGTCATCACCCCCCTAGCAGAACTCGGCCCCCCAGGCCCACTCGTCGCGCAAGCCCAGGCCGACCCGGACATTTTTCGCACCTACAATGAGGCCCTGCATCCCAGCTACGGCATATTGACGGGTATTGAGGATACGTGGGGGGTCAGCCCCATCCGCCTGCGCCGCTATGATGATTTCACCCAGATTGTCCCCTTGCCACGACGTTGGGAACTGCTCAATGTGAAGTACGTGTTCACCTGGGACACTGCCATCCCGCACACAACGACTGTGGGCCAGGAAGGGGAAATCGGGAGCGCCATGTACCTTCAACAGGTCAATGACCCCGGCGCACGGGCCTGGCTGGTATACCATACCGAGACGATCCCTGACGACGCCGCTGCCTTGGCTCGCCTGAGCGACCCCGCGCTGGACGTCAGGCGGGTGGCGATTGTGGCCGAGCCGGTATCGCTAGACGAGGCAGGTCAAGAGAGAAGTAGCCATCGGGTGGAGATTACAGGCAAACGTGCGGGCTGGCTCTCGCTGGATGTGGAGACAGAGCGGGAGGGCCTGTTGGTGATCAGCGAGCAAGCCTACCCCGGCTGGCGGGCCTGGCTGGATGGCCGCGAAGTGCCCCTGGTGCGCGCCGATGTCATCCTCCAGGCCCTCGTCATCCCCGCAGGCCGGCACCACGTGGAGGTCCGCTTTGACCCCCTGTCTGTGAAGGTCGGCTTGGCAACGACGCTACTGACCCTGCTGGTGAGCGGAGGCTGGCTGTTTTGGGCGCTTCGCGTCCGAGGGAGGACAGAGGGGCGGAAGACGGGCGCGATGCATCGCGCCCCTACACCGTCCTCCGCCCTCTCTCACACACGGCACCTATTATGAAGAGAACCAGTGCCAGGCTTCCCAGTGCCGGGCTTCAGCCCGGTTCCGGTTGGCAGACTCTGATTTTGTGCATTGGGCTGATAGGTTTCGCCTTCGGGCTGCGCCTGTGGCGACTGGATGCCCAGCCTCTGCATGGCGATGAGGCCTTCAGTGTGCTGTTCTCCTCCTACCCTCTAGGGGAAATGTTCCAGTCTATGGGAACGACCGAGCCGAATCCACCGCTGTACTGGCTGACGTTGCGCGCCTGGATGAGCCTGGCCGGACGGAGCGAGTTTGCCGTCCGCTTCCTCTCCGTCCTGTTCAGCACGGCGACGGTGGCGTTGCTCTACCCCTTCGGGCAACGCCTGTTCGGCCAGCGCATCGGTGTGCTTGTGGCCTTCCTGGGGGCAATTAACCCCTTCTATCTGTGGTACGCCCAGGAGACACGGATGTATACGATGGTAGCTGCGCTGAGCCTGGCTTCGCTGGTGTTTTTCCTCACGTGGGGGCAGCCGGGCCGGGCCGGCCATCGCAGTCGCATCGGCCTGGTCGTGACAACGGCCCTGGCACTCTACACGCATTACTTCGCGACGCTCATCTGGCTGGTTCAAAATATCCTGTTCTGCCTGACGCCTGGATGGCGGAGTACATTGAGAACCTGGCTGCGCATCCAGGCGATTAGCGTCACCCTCTTCGCACCGTGGCTGGTGTTTGTCGCGCCTTCCCTGATCACGCATAAGAAGGTATGGATTGCCCCGATCAGCCTAGGCGCAATGATTGAGCGGGTAATAACAGTTTATGGTCTGGGGACGACGCTACCTGAGGCGATGGCGCAACCCTTGTGGATCGCCTTTCTCCTGCTCGCCCTGGTCGGCTTAGCGATTGCATTCGTGACCGCACGTCGCAGCGGGCTGGTAGTAGCGCTGACGCTGCTCGTTCCGCTGCTTGTCACCTATCTCTTCTCCCTACGCCGCCCGGCGTTTCATGAACGCTATCTGATCGGGATCGTGCCTGCCTACCTGGCCCTGCTGGCCCTGGGCATCGCCGCGCCCTATGCCGTAATCCGTCCCCCATCCTCCGTCCTCCGCCGTCTAATCAGCGGCCTGGCCCTGGCGCTGGTACTCTATGGCAGCGTTCAAAGTCTCTATCATTACCATTACGATCCGGCCTTCGCCAAAGCACCGGATTGGCGCGGGCTGGTGCGTGGCCTGCAGGCGCGAATGGCCCCTTCTGACCTGGTGATCCAGAACTACCCCGACCCGGCACTGCCTTATTACCTCGGCCCCAGCCGCTCAATTGCCCTGCCAGCGCGCAACCCGCTTGATCCCCTCGCCGAGCATCAGACATTGCGCGCTGTGCTGGACACCTACGACCACGTCTGGTTCTTGCCCGATGGAGGCCTAAGCTGGGACCCGGGAGGCTTTATCAGGGATTGGCTGGACAGGCGCGCCGAGCGCGTCTGGCAAGGCCAAATCGCCGGCTTTGAGGTCATCGCTTACCGCCGGGCCCCACCGCCTGTACCCTCGCACCCGCTAGACTGGCGGCTGGGCGAGAACATCCGGCTGGTCGGCTATGACTTTGCGCCGGTGGGGCGCCAGGGGGAATATCGCCTGAGCCTGTATTGGGCCTGCCTGGCGCCGGTGAGCACGGCCTACAGCGTCTTCACCCATGTCCTGGATCGCACGGGTCAGCTTGTGACTCAGCACGACAGTTGGCCACAACAGGGCGCCTTCCCCACATCTATCTGGCTGCCCGGTGACATCATCCGCGACGAGCACCCACTGACCCTCCCCGCCTCCCTGCCCTTATCCGATCTGACTATTGAAGTAGGCTTATATGAGGCGGAGAGCGGGCGGCGGCTGCCCGTGTTCGCCCCGGATGGGCAGCGCATCGCCGGCGATCAGATTTTCATCCGTTACCCGTTCAACTGATCCAGGAGAGCCTGGACCAACCTGTGGCGGTTCTCCACCGTGACCGGGATCAACCGGACATCGGGCCGGGCTTTGAGCGCATCGGCCCAGGGGTGGGGTTTGGATAGAATCGTCCCCACCACCGGCATGGGGCTGTCCAATGCGGCCAGCACCGCTTCGCGAAATGCCGCCGAGAACAACTCCATCTTGCCGATCTCGTCTACAACGACGATCTGAGCACGGGCTATCGCCCTCCACAGTGCCTGGACACCGACCTGTTCAAAGGCGGCCACATCTACGCCATACTTGCCCACGCGCGGCGGGCCGGGAAAGTGGACCGAGGAGAGCAGGGCCTCCTCGCCATCCAGCGTCACAATGCGGAAAGCGATGCGTTCGCCGCCAGAACGCACTTCTTCGGTATAGAAGCCACCCGCGCGTTGGCCCAGCCGCTCCGCCACCCGGCGGATGATGGTGGTCTTGCCCACGCGTGGTGGGCCGGTGAGGAGGATCGCCTGCGCCACACCTCTGTTCTCCTGGCCTCCTTTAACCTATCCCACCCGTATCAGGATACGCTATCGGTGATCAAACTCACCGATGACATAAAGATCACCCTGATACCGAGCGCCGGTGGGCGCGAGCGCGGGCAGCCTTTGAAGCGTGTTTGAATCATATACGCCAACTGCCACCCAGTAATGATCTGGCGCCAGATTGGGAGGTAACATGACAGTATGCTGGTCAAGCACTTCATCCCCCTCCCCCCAGAAAGCCGTGGGAATATAGTTGTCCGCTGGCATGGCGTCCTCTTGGGCCAGAACCTCGCCGCGCCCATTCCAGATATGAACAAACACAGTATAGTATTGCGCAGGCGATCGCAAGGCACGCCAACGCAGACTGACCTCCACTCTGTCTTCTTTCAACGCCATGTGATGCCCCACCAGCGCCATAACATCCCCCCACTGCGCAAGGGTATCATCACTGGCGTTATTATCGCTTGCAGCGACCTGCCAATGTGCAGAGAGATTGAAAAAGCGCCAGTGCCTCAGATCAAAGAGATGGACATTCATACCCTCTCTTAGCGCCTCTTTGAGGCCATTCAACCCAAGACTCTCCCCATAAGTTGCCCAATAGATGTCAAACTCCTCAACCCGCATCGTCTTCACAGGTGAGCGGGGTAGGCCGCGCAACAAGAGATAATCATCTACCCAATGAGGATAGGGGGGGATAATGATAAGCCCATGGGTGCCGGTAAAAAATGGATTCACACAACCAGCGCTCCGATCTCCCAATGAGACTGCATGGAGGGGCAAATTTACAAATGCGATCCTCTGGCTCGGTGGCGTCTCTCTCACTATACGCTCAATTTCGGCCAGCATCTCAGCGACAGCTTTATAGGCGTCCAGGTTACAACTTAACACGTCCCAACTCGGCACGGCGATCAATGCAACCAGGGCAGCCCAGGCCAGGGTACCGATAAGCGCAGCGGGTGGCCGACGGCGTATCCAGTCCAGGATAGCCCAGAGCGGGAGTGCCCAGGCCATGGATATGCCAACGGCGGAGAGATAGAAGAGGCGCCTGCCATACAGGACGTATCGCGGATCAAGGAAGATAATAGGGAGCATCGGCATGACTGTCCATAGGCCAACATGAAAGAGAGGGTACAATTGTTTTCTACGCCAGGCCATCAAGACGAGGGAGGCTACGAAGAGCGTTGAGAGCACCAGAAGCATAGATACTGGCGGCCACCCTAGCCAAGCGGCCCTATCGCTGATGTGGTAGGCCAGGGGAAAGAACCACCCCTGAAGGATGAATAGGGCATCGCTAAGCAAACCCTGTAGAGAGGGCAGACCAGCGAAACGCGATCGTTCCATCACAAAGAGCGCGATCACGAAAAACAGCCCGGCTTCAACCCCATACAGCCCTATCCAGGGATATATGGGGCGTCTGTACCTGAGAAACCCCGCCAGTTCCCAACCCACCAGGATAAGCGGAAGCACAAAGGCGTTCTCATGGGTCATCAGAGCAAGCCAGAAGAGCAACAGCGATCCGCCCAACATCCACGAACGAGCTTTGTGCCGATAGGCAAGATACAGGAGAAAGGACATCAGCACGAATGTGGCCACGAGTGGATGAAAGAGGGCCGTGATCCAGGCAACAGCTTCATAGCTGAAGGGAAACGCCGTGAAGATCAACGCCGCAATCAGTGCCAGCGATACACGATTAAATAAGCGATAGGCAAGCACCCAGACAAGGCATGTATTGAGTATATGGAGGAACAGATTCAGCCCATGAAGGATCACAGGATCATACCCACCTAGAAGGAGGCGAAGCGCCTTCCACAAGATCATCGGCAGCGGGCGATAAATTGGCATCCCACCGGTGGAGGTGAGTAGAACGCTAAAGGGGTTTCGCTCAACCCACATGAGCTGGACATCGTCGTAATACAATAAGAGATTCAGCACATCCCTGTACAAGAGAAGGCTGAGGGCTATAGGTATGAAGATACTCAGGGCGTTGACAGCGGAATGCCTTAGACCAGCCCACGCGCGGTGGGCCGGTGAGGAGGATCGCCTGCGCCACAGTTCCATTACCTCTCCTGAACGAGACACCGCTACCCAGCCCTTCACCTGGGACGCAGCGCCTCTCGCTACCGCTCCAGAAAGCACCGCGTCGCCAGGAAACGCTTGCCCAACTGCTGCAGATTGTAATCTACCACCGGCGAGGTGCGCAACACGTTGTGAGCAAAACCCAGGAACAGCGGTCCACTCGCTCACGAGGGGCATCTCAGGCTTTGTCCTGTGATGCCCGCCCGACAGCGCCAGTGTACACACATGTCCTGTTGCTGTCTATTGAAACTGCGATTATAATCAGGCCGATGATGATAATCACACCAGACAGAGGGATCGTTCTATCCAGTTATGTGCATCAGGAGGGCGCGCGTGGCATCGCATACACAAACTGCAAGCCAGGCAGAACTGGCGTTGGAAAAGTACCGGCAGGCGGCTGCCGCCAACCCGCAGAGCGCCGAGGCCCTGAGCAACCTCGGTTGGGGCTATTATGGCGTGCGCCAGTACGCAGAGGCGATCCGCGCCTTTGAGCAAGCGCTCGCGCTTCAGTCCGACTTCATGGACGCTCAATGGGGACTGGCGTTGGCGCTCAAAGAAGCCGGGCAGCGTGAACAAGCGATCGCGGCGTTCAACCGCGTGCTCAGCCTGCTCCCCACGATGGGCGAAGAGGGCAAAGACCGGGCGGCCATTCTCAAGCGCCAGGCGGAGTACCACCTCCACACCTTACGCAGCGCGCCTGAGCAGGTGAAATAGGCCCCAGCGCGTATGTCGTCCATGAACAAGCGAGACCGATTGGAAGCCACCCTCCACGGCGCGCCGGTGGACCGCGTCCCCGTCTCCCTGTGGCGGCACTGGCCGGGGGACGATTACCGCCCGGAGGACCTGGCGGCGGCGACCGTGGCCTTCCAGCGCCAGTATGATTTTGACTTCATCAAAGTCACCCCGGCCTCCAGCTTCTGCATTGAGGACTGGGGCGCCCAGGACCGCTGGCTGGGCAATGAGGAGGGCACCCGCGACTATATCGCCTACCCTATCGCCCAGCCGGAGGACTGGGCCAGATTAAAGGTCCTGGACCCGCGCCGGGGGGCTCTGGGCCGCCAGATCCGCTGCCTGGAACTGATCCGCGAGGCGGTCGGCGACGAGGTCCCCTTCATTCAAACCATCTTCAGCCCCCTGGCCCAGGCCAAGAACCTGGTCGGCGAGGAGGCCCTCATTGTCCACCTGCGCCGCTATCCAGACGCCCTCCACGCCGGGCTGGAGACGATCACCCAGACGACTATCCGCTTCATTGAGACGATCAAGCCCACCGGCATCGCGGGCATCTTCTACGCTGTCCAGCACGCCAGCTACAGCCTGCTGAGCGAAGCCGAATACAGCCTGTTCGGCGAGACTTACGACCTGCGCATCCTGGCGGCGGCCAGCGACCTGTGGTTCAACGTGCTGCATCTGCACGGCAACGAGGTCATGTTTGATCTGGTCTGCGGCTATCCCGTGCATGTCCTCAACTGGCATGATCGCGAAACGCCGCCCTCGCTGCGCGAAGGCCAGGCCCGCTTCCCCGGCGCCGTGCTGGGCGGCATCCGCCAGATAGAGACGCTCGTGCGCGGCAGCCCTGACCAGGTCAGGGCCGAAGCCGGTGACGCTATAGCCCAGACCGGCGGCCACCGCTTCATCCTGGGCACCGGCTGCGTCACCCCCATCATCACACCGACCTCCAACATCCGGGCGGCGCGGGAGGTGGTGGAGACATCAAGCGCCAAACGTGAAACGTAATACGTTTGACGTTTAACGTACATGCGCGTCATCTCAGGTATCGCCAAGGGGCGACGCCTGCGGCCTGTCCCAGGCGACGTGACCAGGCCGATCAGCGATCGGGTGAAAGAGGCCCTGTTTGACATCCTGGGCGATGATGTCGTGGGCGCCGACGTGCTGGACCTGTTTGCGGGCACGGGCAGCGTGGGGATTGAAGCGCTGAGCCGGGGCGCACGCCGCGCCGTGTTCATTGAGAGCCAGCGCGAGGCTATCGCCACCATCCAGGCCAACCTGAAGCTCACCGGCCTGGCGGCACGCGCCGAGGTCATCCGCACGGACGTTTTTATCTACCTGGCGAACGACCCGCGCCAGTCCTTCCATATCATCTACATCGCTCCGCCGCAGTATCAGGGGCTGTGGGCGCGGACGCTGAAGCTGCTGGATGCCCGCCCCGGCTGGCTGGCCGAGGACGGCGTCGCCATCGCCCAAATCCACCCCAAGGAATATGAACCACTCCCGCTCTCTAACCTGGAATTGGTGGACCAGCGGCGCTATGGGAGCACCATGCTATGCTTTTATGAGAGGAGAGCGCAGTGACCGACTTCACCGCTGTTGACCGCTATATCGTGGATCATCTGGATGAGTCGCTGGCAGAACTCGTGCAACTCTGCGCCCAACCGAGCGTCTCGGCACAGGGGCTGGGCATTCGGGAATGCGCCGAACTGGTAGCGGATATGCTGCGACGGCGGGGCTTCCAGGTGGAGATCATCACTACCCCAGGCCACCCCATCGTCTATGCCGAGGCGGAAGGGGCCAGCGAAAAGACCCTGCTGTTCTACAACCATTACGATGTCCAGCCCCCCGAACCGCTGGAACTGTGGGAGTCACCGCCCTTCCAGCCAACGTTCCGCGACGGCAAACTGTATGCGCGTGGCGTCAGCGATGACAAAGGCCACATCGTGTGCCGCCTGGCCGCGCTGGACGCCTTGAAGGCGGTGACGGGCGCCTATCCCTGCCGCATCAAGTTCGTGATTGAGGGAGAGGAGGAGACCAGCAGCACCCACCTGGAGGCCTTTGTGCGCCACAACGCCGGGAAGCTGCGGGCGGATGCCTGCATCTGGGAGTTCGGCGGCATCAACCACGAGGGGCGACCCGTCATGCACCTGGGGCTGCGAGGGATCTGCTACGTTGAATTAAGCGTCCAGACGGCGGAACGCGATGCCCACTCCGGCCTGGGCGGCTCCATCTTCCCCAACGCCGCCTGGCGGCTGGTATGGGCGCTCAATTCGCTCAAGGGGCCGGATGAGCGCATCCGCATCCCCGGCTTCTACGAGGCGGTCAGGCCGCCCTCACCACGTGATCTGGACCTGCTGGCGGCCCTGCCCGACGACTCTGCCGAGATGCTCCAACGCTACGGGCTGAAGGGCTTGCTGAAAGGGCTGACCGGCGGCGTGGAGTTACAACGCGCCCAGGTGTTTGAGCCGACCTGCACCATTTGCGGACTGACGGCGGGCTATCAGGGGCCGGGGTCCAAAACGGTGCTGCCCGCCCGCGCCAGCGCCAAGGTGGACTTCCGCCTGGTGCCCGACCAGGACCCGGAGGACATCCTAAAGAAGCTGCGCCAGCATCTGGACGCGGAGGGCTTCTCCGATGTGGAGGTCACCTATCTGGGCGGCGAGAAACCGGCGCGCACCGACCCCGATCACCCCTTTGTCCGGCTGGCGTTGGAGGCGGCCCGCGAGGCCTACGGCAAGGAGCCGGTCGTCGCCCCCATGAGCGGCGGCTCTGGCCCGAACCACGTGTTTATTGAGACCCTACATGTGCCTATCGTCACCGCCGGGGTCAGCTATCCCGGTGCGCAGACCCATGCACCCAACGAGAACCTAGCGATTGACCACTTCATCAATGGGGTCAAGCACACGGCGCGGATTCTAGAGCGTGTTATGCACTTTTGAGCCAGGGCGCGGCCTTGACGAGCATCAAACAGGCGAAGACGACGAAATGCAGGGCCGCCAGGGTTTCAGCCAGACGTTCATAGTCGCGGGCCAGCCGACGAAAGCGACTCGCCCAGGCGAAGCTGCGCTCCACCACCCAACGCCGGGGCAACAACACAAAGCCCCGCTCGGCTTCTGGCCGCTTGACCACCTCCAACGAAATCCCATGCGCCTGCGCGGCTTGAGCAGGTGCATCGCCGGTATACCCCTGGTCGACCCAGG
>Ga0209479_1000394_pt1 | contig 71816 bp, 69 predicted proteins | sample DewCreD2012metaG_2_FD_184112 | JGI IMG/M metagenome (GOLD analysis project Ga0209479, IMG submission 184112) | Hot spring sediment bacterial and archeal communities from British Columbia, Canada, to study Microbial Dark Matter (Phase II) - Dewar... ...
GAGAACCTCTGTATTTATTGTCATGACGACGAGCACAGCAGGGGGCTTCTCGGAGATTATCTAACCACTTCTAAGCTTCCGCGCTGAGTAATAATTCAAAATATGGGGGTTGTCCCTAGATTTCCCCTAGATTTCCCCCTAGATTTCCCGTCCTCAGACCTGCACCTCCGAGGTGCAGGTCTGGTTTTAATTCAAAATATGGGGGTTGTCCCTATATTTCCGTCCCTATATTTCCCTATATTTCGTTCCTAGAGTGGTAAAATAAGTTCTTCAATATTCGTGAAAAAATCAAGGTCATGGCTCTTTCTATGCCTGAGGAAAAAGGCAGAGGGAAAAAATTTTTTAACCGGTTAAAAGAATCTGTAAAATCAGAAAGGGCAACTATTTTTAGAATATTTTTTATATCTACTGGCCTTCCCCTTAAGAGAATCTGCTGAACATACATATCTAAATGTGACCTGTTAGATAGGTCAGGTTCGCTTTTTCGTATAAGAAAGTTTACAGCATTCGTGGATAGAGTTCAGTTAAATAAGCCTTAAGCCGCTGGATGCTTTTTCTTACACCCTCTGCTGTATGCGCCTCAATTGTATAAATGCAGTTTTTATCTCTGAGCTCATCAAATAATTTCCCGAAATCAAATGTCCCATCTCCTATTGCCTCATGCGAGTCCGCTGTCCTGTCGTTATCATGTAGGTGAAGTTCAATAATATACGGCTTTAACATGGAAAGCCATTTTGATAGAGAAACCCTTGAGAAGAGATGGAAATGGCCTGCATCAAAGCATATGCCAAAATTTGGGGATTTCATCTCATCCATTAAGAGCTTTAAACTTGAAGGCTCATCTTCAAAGATATTCTCTATGGCAATCCGAACTCCAATGTCTGATGCCATTTTATTAATAATCCCCCATGTAATAAGGCTACCATCAAGCCATACATCAACCCTCATATCATATTTCCACTTGTCATACCCTGAATGAAAAACAACTATCTCAGGTCTCAAGATTTCTGCAAAGCTTAGGACCTGAGAAAATCTCTTAATCGTAATATTCCTCACCCGTGAATCAACCGCCCCTGGAGATAAATCCATAAAAGGTGAATGGATTGTGAGGGAGGGATTATAGTCCAGCCTTTCCTTGAGCCTCAGTATATCAGCTTTATTTAAATCGTCAAACCGTCTTGAACCGAAATAGATTTCAAGAGCCAATTTCTCCTGCCTGAGAAAATCAAGATAGGTCACTAAATCGTCATAGGGGACATGAATATGGGGGGTTATCACTATGTCTTAGCAACCTCGTCTCTTTTAGACTCAGAGGTCTTCCTGGATTGTGCATCCTTCTCTGTATCAGCTGACCTGTGAGACTCCATAGCCTTTTTTCTCTCCTTAGAAGGATAATCTGTCACATACCAGCCGCTACCTTTAAGCACAAAGGAGGTATTGGTTATGAGCCTCCTCAGCTCTCCTCCGCAAAGGCTACACCCTGTAAGCGGAGGGTCTGCCATCTTCTGGACTACTTCAAATTGTTCGCCACACCCTGTGCACTTATATTCGTAAATAGGCATTTATCCTCCTCATAACAGAGATAATCTGTAGATAAGAAATATATCATATTCCCCAAATCCTTGACAAGGGTATGGTGCTATGTTACAAAAATAACAGAATGATGGTCATTTATTTAGACAATAATGCAACAACAAGGGTTGCCGATGAGGTCATAGAGGCAATGATGCCATATCATGGGAGCCTCTACGGTAACCCATCAAGCATGCACACATTTGGAGGTCAGATACACAAAAAAATAGAAGATGCAAGGGCTCAGGTTGCAGAACTAATCGGTGCAGAGCCTGAAGAAATAATATTCACAAGCTGTGGAACAGAAAGTGACAACACCGCCATAATGAGCGCACTAAAAAGCAATCCTCAAAAAAAACATATCATAACCACAATGGTAGAGCACCCAGCTGTGCTTAATCTCTGTAAGGCTATGCAGAGAAATGGTTATGATGTGAGATTCCTTCCTGTTGATAAACTCGGAAGATTGAATCTTGAAGAACTCTCCACATCAATAAAGGATGACACAGCAGTGGTCTCCATTATGTTCGCAAATAATGAGACAGGCGTAATATTCCCAATAAAGGAAATTGCAGAGATTGTGAAGGGCAGGGGTGTTCTATTCCATACAGATGCTGTTCAGGCGGTTGGAAAGATTCCAATAAATGTAAAAGAGATCCCTATGGATATGCTTTCTATCTCCGGGCATAAGCTCCATGCCCCAAAAGGCATCGGTGCACTTTATGTAAGAAAAGGGGTGAGATTTTCTCCATACATAATAGGCGGACATCAGGAGAGAGGCAGGAGGGCTGGCACAGAGAATGTTGCATCCATAATCGGTCTTGGAAAGGCATGCGAGCTTGCAAGAAGGTATATGCATGAGGATGGTATAAAAATAAAAGCAATGAGGGACAGGCTTGAACAGGGGCTTCTTAAATCATGTCCTGATGCAAGGGTCAATGGAGACCCTGAACAGAGACTTCCCAATACAACCAACATGAGCTTTGAATATGTTGAGGGAGAGGCAATACTGCTTAAGCTCAATGAGGATGGTATATGTGCATCATCAGGCTCTGCCTGCACATCAGGCTCCCTTGAGCCTTCTAATGTATTGAGGGCAATGGGGATTCCTTCCACAGCAATCCACGGCTCTGTGAGATTCTCCCTAAGCAGGTATAATACAGATGAGGAGATTGACCTCCTCTTAAAGAGAATGCCCGAGATTATAAGAGAGCTAAGGGGATTAAGCCCCCTTGGAAGGAAACCTGCTTCATACCAGAGGTAATGTTATCCTGAAGACTGTCCCTTCTCCTCCTTTACTTTCAACATCAATACTTCCACCGTGAGAGACTATTATCTTCTGCCTTACAATGTAGATATTACTGTTTATGGAGATACCAGATTAAAAATTCCTGTCCCACTACGAGGCTCAGAACTGCACCCACCGCAAGATACGGACCAAAGGGAATCCTTAAGCCCCACTGCCTGCCTTTTAATGTTATAAGAGAAATCCCAACAATAGAGCCAGAAAGACTTCCAAGAAATGTGGTAAGCAATACGCCTTTCCAGCCAAGAAAACCTCCAATCATTGCCATCATCTTTATATCCCCTCCACCCAGCGCCTCCTTTTTAAAGAGCATTCTTCCCAGAATAGCCACAAGTGAGAAAAGCCCTCCTCCAAGAAGAAGCCCGATAATTGAGGATTTAAATCCAAGCATGCTGGCACGGGAAAATGGGTCAGGAAGTATTGTGGAACCGAGGATGAGCCCCAGGGGAATACCCGGCAGGGTTATCCTGTCGGGAATTATCTGATGTTCAAGGTCTATGAATGTGATTGCAATTAAAGATGAGAGAAAGACAAAATACACTATCAGGTGCCATGATGGCTCAGGACCGAATCTCCAGAGTGCAATCACATATAACAGGGCATTAAGAAACTCTACTATAGGATATTTGACCGAGATTTTAGCGCCACACGACCTGCATTTACTTCCTAGGATGATGTAACTCAGTATCGGTATGTTGTCATAAAACCTTATAGGCTTCTCACAAGAAGGGCAGTAAGAAGATGGTTTGATAATGGATAATCTCTTTGGTATGCGATATATACATACATTAAGAAAAGAGCCAACTATGGCGCCGAAGATGAATGTTATGAGGTAATTGCTTAGCACTTTTAATCCGGTGGTTTGCTCAGGGCTTGTGCCTTCCTTTTAAGTGCCTCTATCTCTGTATTGAGCCTCTTTATCCCCTCTATAGCCTCAAGGATGATGAAATCCTTAAATATCGCCTTATCACCTTTTTCCTTTAGCTCAAGCACCCTCCTGCCAATATTCCTGTAGAGCTCATCAACCTTTGCCTCAAGTCTGCTACTTGTATAGAGCAATCTTGCCATGGAGGTCTCAGCCTTCAGCCTCTCGGCAAGAAAGGTTGCAATCCATTTTATGGTCTTTACCCCCTCATTGAAATTCTTTCTGATCTTATCTATCATGCTCCCTCCTTAACCCTCAACTTTTAACTAACTCCAGTCTTCCCATCCATCTTCTCTGTAGCTCTTTCTTAAGCAGGGGATAACCCTTTAAATAAGGGTCAGCATCTATCAGGGCAAATGCCTCCTTCCTTGATGCCTCAAGGAGCCCTGTATCCCTTATTATATTAGCAACCTTTAGATCAGGTATACCTGACTGTTTTGTGCCAAAGAATTCTCCCGGACCCCTGAGTGCAAGGTCTTCCTCAGCAATCTTAAAACCATCAGTTGTTGTCTCCATTACCTTAAGCCTTCTTTTGGCATCCTCTCCAAGGGGCGGATATGCCATCAGCAGGCAATAAGACTGGTGATTGCCTCTACCAATTCTGCCTCTCAACTGGTGAAGCTGTGCAAGCCCGAATCTCTCAGCATGAACAATAAGCATAAGTGAGGCATTCGGCACATCCACACCAACCTCTATAACCGTGGTTGATACAAGTATATCAATATCCCCTGACTTAAAAGAAGCCATAATATTTTCTCTTTTCTCTTGTCTTATCCTGCCATGAATAAGTCCTATCCTTTTTGTGGGGAAGATCTTCCTGAATGCCTCTGCTCCTTCCTCGGCACATTTAAGGTCAAGCCTCTCTGATTCTTCAATAAGGGGATACACTATATAAACCTGTCTTCCCTTTGTAAGCTCCCTATTTATCAATGAGTAGACCTGCCCTTTCTGTCCCGGGAAGAAGACCTTTGTAATGACTGGAATCCTGCCCTTTGGGAGCTCATCTATCACAGATATATCAAGGTCTCCGTAGAGGGTGAGTGCAAGTGTCCTGGGTATTGGAGTTGCGGTCATGACAAGGATATCAGGGTTAAATCCTTTCTTACGGAGGTCTGCCCGCTGTATAACGCCGAATTTGTGTTGCTCATCAATTATTGCAAGACCGAGGTTTTTAAATACTACCTGCTCCTGAATAAGTGAATGTGTCCCGATAATGATTTCTCTCTTACCCTCTGCTATTTCACTGAGGGGTTTTGCCCTACTGCTTGAGGTCAAGAGTGCAACCTTTACACCTAATGCCTCAATCATCTTATGGACATTTATAAAATGCTGTTCTGCAAGGACCTCTGTTGGAGCCATAAGAGAGGCCTGATAACCATTATCAACAGCAATGAGCATGGCAATGAGTGCAACAACAGTCTTTCCACAACCAACATCACCATGCAGGAGCCTGTTCATTGGTATTGGTCTTTGCATATCGTTTATTATCTCCTGCAGGACCCTTTTCTGTGCATCTGTGAGTTCAAATGGAAGTCTTTTAAGAAATTCATTGACCAATCTTCCTTTATCTTTAAAGCTTATCCCTTTCTCTAATACCTCCTTCTTTTTTGTGAGTGCCAATCCTAACTGAAGCAGGAAGAACTCCTCAAATGCGAGGCGCCTCTGTCCCGGGCTCATGCCTCTGTTTAAGGCATCCACATCAGAGAACTCCTCCGGAAAATGTGTCTCTTTAATTGCCTTCTCAAGGGATAAGAGGTTATTCCTCTGAAGGATATTGTGTGGCATAAAATCCTCTACAGAGGAGACATACGAGTTTATTGTATTGAACATGAGTGTCCTCAACTGTTTTGGCGTAAGACCCTCTGTTGCCTTATATACAGGCACAATCCTCCTTGTATGGATGAACCTATCCTCATCCTGAAGATGTTCAAAGTCAGGGTTCTCCATCTCAAAACCAATAAGGATGTTGCCCTTCACAACACCGCTTAATATTATATTTTGACCCTTCTTGAAATATCTCTCCATGTATGGCTGATTAAACCACCTGCATCTAAGAAAACCTGCATTATCCTTTACGCAGAGCTCAAAGATTTTCATCCTTTTTCTGGCAGTAGTAATAACCTCTGCGGAGACTACCTCACCCATAGTTGTCTCACGATTTCCATACCTGAGGTCACATATCTTTTTTAGATCTTTTCTGTCCTCGTATCGCCAGGGGAAATAATAGAGGATGTCATGGAGTGTCTTGATTCCGAGCCTACCAAGGAGCAGGGACCTTCTGGGTCCCACCCCCTTAACATACTGTATGGGGGTATCAATATTAAGCATTATTTGGTTATTGGTGTTTGGCTATTGGTCATTATGCTTAAGAGGCTCTTCCATCTCCACTGCCTTGGCTTCTTCTGCCTTCATCTTTTCATACTCAGAATTACTTATTATATCAATATCCCATCCTGTAAGCTTCATAGCCAGTCTGACATTCTGCCCCCTTTTCCCGATAGCTATTGAGAGCTGATGGTCATTGACAACAACCATGGCGGATTTCTCCTCCTCATTTACCCCCACCTTCTCCACAGACGCCGGGCTCAACGCCCTAGCTATAAGTATTCTGGGGTCATCTGTCCAGGGTATTATATCAATCCTCTCGCCTTTGAGCTCCCTCACTATTGACTGCACACGCGTACCTTTCATCCCGACACATGCACCGACAGGGTCAATCTGCTGGTTCTTTGAATATACAGTCAATTTTGTCCTGTCTCCGGGCTCTCTGACAATGTCTTTTATAACAACAAGCCCTTCATAAATCTCAGGTATCTCCATCCTGAAAAGCTCCTTAACAAACTGAGGATGCGCCCTTGAAAGTAATATCACAGGACCCTTTGGAGTAATCTTCACCTCTTCTATATACGCCCTGATTGTATCACCCCTCCTCAGTGTTTCCGTAGGTAGGGTCTCCTTAAAGGGCAGTGTAGCCTCCGCCCTTCCTAATGCCACCATGAAACCTCCCCTTTCCCTACGAATCACTGTGCCACTTACAATCTGCCCTACCTTATCTTTGTATTCATCATAAATAACCTCTTTCTCTACCTCTCTTACCTTCTGGAAGAGCACCTGCTTGGCTGTCTGAGCTGCTATCCTCCCAAAATCATGAAGGGCAATAGGAGCCTCTATCTCATCCCCTATTCCCTTTGAGGAATCCAATTCCTTTGCCTCACCGAGTGAAATCTCCTCCTGAGTGTTTGTGGCATTTTGAACTATCTTTTTTACCGCATTGAGGGTGATCTGCCCTGTCTTTGGGTCAACCCTGATATTTGCATTCAGTTTGATACCATATTTTTTTCTTACTGCTGAAAGAAGGGCAGACTCTAATGTCTCAACAATGGACTCCTTCGGTATCCCCTTCTCTTTGCTCATCTGCTCAATAATATGGATTAATTCACGGTTCATAATTGCACCTTATTATACCCTGACCTCCAGTCTTGCCCTGGAGATATTCTCATAGGGTATAGTTACTTTTTTACCCTTAGGTAAGAGTAGCACTACACTATCATCTCCTGCCTCAGCAATCTCGCCAATAAAAAATGTTTGATTTTCTATGGGCTTATATGTGATAAGCCTTGTAGTCTTCCCAGAAAACCTTTTGAAATCCTTAGGTTTTCTCAGTGGTCTGTCAAGTCCTGGGGATGAAACCTCTAATATATAAGAAGAAGGTATAGGGTCTTCCACATCAAGCTGAGCCTCTATCTGCCTGCTTACCCTTTCACAATCATCAATGGTAACCCCCCCTTCTTTATCTATAAAGGCCCTCAAAAGAAACCTGTTTCTCATCTTCATAAGCTCAATATTGTCAAGCTCAAACCCCATATCTTTTATAACAGGCTCTATAAGCCCTCTAAGTGTTATTTCTAAGTCTTTTGTACCCATCTGAAAATAACCTCGCTTTAAATAAAATCAAGATTCAAGGTTCAAAATCTCTAACATATAACAATCCATCTCCACAAAAACAAAAGAGTGGGAAAACCCACTCTTCCTCATCAAAGAGAACATTCACTTTCACTTTAGCACTTTTTTGTAAAAAAGGCAAGGGCCAGCCTTTCTGACCCTTGCCTAAAAGCTCCTATTTTTTCTCTGGTGGTGCTGGTGGTGCTGGTGGTGCTGGTGGTGCTGGTGCTTCTTCCTTCTTTGGTGCCGGTGCTTCTGGTGGCTTCGGACAACCTGCTGTCAGTGTAAAAGCCACAAGTAATACCAAAGAGAATATTAACGCCATTACTTTCTTCATTCAGGATTCACCTCCTTTTAGGGATTAATTTCTTTAAGCCTATGCCTAAACTGACATCTTTATATCACATAATTGTCAGGATTGTCAAGAATTTTTTAAAAATTCACTTTGCAAGGAATTCCTTTTTATGTATATAATCCCTTATCCAGATAATAACCGAATTCCAATAACAAGGTATTTTCAGGTGAAATGTGATGGAAAAGGCCTCCGCGCTTCATTAATCTCCTGGGCATCCTTTGACTTTGCAGAGACCATATTCTCTGCAAGTATCCTTTCCGTATTCTTTCCCTTATGGCTTACAGGAAGCCTGGGTGGACAGCCACTTCATTACAGTATTGCTTACTCCTCATCACTTCTTATATCCGTCATATTAGCTATTATTGTTGGAAGATATGCTGACAAGTCAGGAAAGAGGAAGTCTTTATTCCTAACAGCAGTCTTTCTTTCATCACTGAGCCTCTTTATACTTTCCAACATAGAGACGCTTTCGGGGGCACTTGTAGTTTTTTTCTTTGTAAACCTCTTTTATCAGCAAGGCCTTGTGCTTTATAATTCACTCCTGCCATCCGTTTCTCAGGAAGAAAACAGGGCATTCTCATCAGGTGTTGGTGTAGCACTTGGCTATGTGGGAGGGGCGACTGGATTATATCTCATATCCAGGCTTAGCCCTGTTGAGACATTTGCCTTTATACTTACCGCCATTGGTTTTTTCTCTTTCTCCCTTCCTGCATGGTTTTTTGTTAAGGAGAAGCCATTTAAGGCAATAGAGGGTGTCTCCATTAAAAAGATTTTAAAAGACAGGGGCTTTTTACTTTTTATACTCTCCTGTCTATTCCTCACAGAGGCAGCACATGCCCTGATACTGTTTATGTCTATATATCTCAGTAAGGTATATGGTATTGACCGCCATGAGACAGTAATACTCATAGCCACATCCGCTCTGGTAGCAGCAGTATCTTCGCCATTTATTGGAAGACTCTCAGACAGGGTTGGTGTATCAAGGGTCTTCGGTCTCCTTTTTCCTGCCTGGTCAGGTGCACTTTTTATCTTTCCATTTATGCCTCAGTTTTTTGTATATCCAATGGGGATAACATTCGGAATTCTGCTTGCATCACTCTGGACAACAATAAGACCTTCCCTTTTAAAACTCTCACCAAAAGAAGAGGTTGCCACACGATTTGCATTCCTCTCTTTATCTGAAAGGATGGCAGCTATTATTGGACCCCTCTGGTGGGGTCTTATGGTAGAGGTAGCAGATTATAGAATTGCAACATTAACCCTCGCATTCTTCCCCCTCATAGGATGGTTGATATACAGGATTCATAGAAGGAGACTCCAAAATAGCCCTATACCTTAATTTAATTTTTTAATTTGACAGTGGGTTTTTATATCATTATAATGTTTTTTGTTTTACTGTAAGAGAAGATACAATTGGTTATTAGAGAGGAGGTTTTTCAATGAGTTTCCCAAGAAGTGTTTTTGAATTTCTGAAGGAAGGCACTCTTGCCCATGCCAGATGGGAATATGAAGTCTCAACGAATATTTTAAGAAACAGAAAGAAGCTTCTCATACTCTTTATCATGCTCCTGCCGATATTATTAGTTATACTCGCTGAGGCAGGAGATATATTAGGAGGAAAGACAGCATATGCACCAGCCCATTATTCAACCACTATATTTATTGTCTCCATAGCCATAGGTATAGCTGCAGGTCTTATCACAGGATGTATTGGTGCAGGCGGAGGCTTCATCATCACTCCTGCACTTATGGCAGCAGGGGTTAAGGGAATCGTTGCAGTAGGGACTGACCTTTTCCATATCTTTGCAAAGGCAATAATGGGGACAGCTGTTCATAAAAAATTAGGGAATGTCTCTCTGGGCTTAGCTATTACATCCTTTATTGGCTCTGCCTTAGGCACGGTTATAGGCGGCACCATAAACAGGGCAGCCTATGATATAGACCCTGTCTTAAGTGATGCATTCATAAGTGTAGTCTATGCTATATTGCTTGGTTTCTTAGGCTTCTATGCCCTCGCTGATTTCCTTAAGTTAAGAAAGGCAGGTGCGGATGTAGGGGCTCATGGCTCTGCCACGGCAGCCACTACAACAGCCATGGCAATAAAGTTACAGTCATTAAAGATTCCACCCATGATTAGGTTTGATGAGGACTTTGTCCCCGGTGGAAGAAGGATCTCAGGTCTGGTGATGGCTGGAGGTGGAGTTATAGTGGGTCTCATGGCAGCCATAATGGGGGTTGGTGGTGGATTTATAGCATTCCCAATGTTTGTCTATCTCTTTGGCATATCCACCATGACGACCGTGGGAACTAGCATCCTCCAGATAATCTTTACAGCAGGGCTTGCTGCTATAACACAGTATGCCATCTATGGTTATGTCTTTTATACCCTTGCAATGGGAATGCTTCTTGGCTCTTTAATAGGTATTCAGGTTGGGGCACTTACAACAAAGGTCATAAAGGGAATCCACATCAGGGGATTCTTTGCGGTTACCATCCTTGCAGGTTTTGTAAACAGGGCAAGTGTCCTTCCAAAGAAATTAGGAGAGCTTGAGGTTCTGAATGTCCCAAAACCTCTGGCAGGAGGCATAGAGACCATTGGTTTTTATCTCTTCTGGATAATCAGTGCGATCTTTGGTATCTGGGTCATGAGCAAGTTTTTTGGAAACCTCAAGGCATTAAGGGAGGAATAAAATGGTAGTAAGGCATAAAAGGCACTTTGCCCTTGGGATAGCCCTGGCTGTTACATTCTTAGCAGTATTATTTTTGATGTTTTCACCAATATTTGGGGAGGGTAGGAATGGCCTTGAGTTTGCCGATGATATGTTTAACAAGCTCTCCAAGGGTTCATCATATTTTATTCCAAGGGTTTCAAAAAGTAATGAGAAGTTTATGGGGAAGATGTTTACTGTAGGCATCAAGTTTGACAGACCCCAAGAGGCTGAAAAGGTGGCAAAATTATTCACAACTGCAGGGGCAAAGGTAGAAATTCATGAAGCCCAATTGAAGATAGAAGGTGACCTCGGGAAAATACTTAATGCAGTTCTTAAAGATGCGGATGCGATGTATAAGAATGATGGCATAAAGGTCTCCTCATTATACGGATATGATGAAAGGGATGTTTTAAAGACATGGTGGAAGGCACTGGACAAGATAGATAAGGCACTGAAGAAAGAACATAAGATAGAGGATGCAAAGATCGTCTCTGATGTTAATAAAAAGGCTGTTGAGACAGCATATAACTTTTACAAGATTGAGGCAGCAAAGGTTAAAGATAAGGCTGCCCTTATGACATTCCTCCTTGTCTTCTATGTGGCCTATACAGTGTGGTGGGGATTTGCTATCTTTTATCTGCTTGAGGGAATGGGTCTCAGCATGAAGAAGGCAAAGGTAAAGAAAGAGGTTTAAGGTTGTCTTCCTTAAGTGCGGAATGACGGAAATAATCAAGTTTAAGGAGGGATATGATGAAGATATTAGTTCCTGTAGATGGGTCAAAATATTCAATGGAAGGTGTTAAGGTTGCATTGGATTATGCAAAAACAAAAGGTGCTGAGATATACCTTATGACTGTGACTCCTTATATCGCTGGCATAGACCTTGAGCTTTCTGCCCATAAGTGGAATGAGTTATTACAAGATATGAGGCGTCGGGGCGAAGATGTCCTGAAGCAGGCAAGTGACTTTTTAAAATCTGAAGGTATATCTTCATGCACTACCCTTTCTATATCTACCTCTGCAGCTGATGAGATTGTGAGTTTTGCTGAAAAAGAAAAGATTGACCTCATAATCATCGGAAGCCGCGGCTTAAGCCCATCTTCAAGATTTAAAATTGGAAGCGTTGCCTCAAGGGTGGCAAGATATGCACCCTGCTCTGTGTATGTGGTTAAGATATAAATTCAGGACCCTTCCATCCCTATCTCAGCTATAATGAGCAAAAAGTACTGGAGGTATCATTCAGAAGATTCCTTCAAGGTAAGGTCAATTCTTTTTTTTCGTTGCTATTATACTCCCCCCGATACTTCTGTCCGGTGCACTCATCTTAGCGTGGATGGCCTCTATAAAAGTAAAAGAGGTTATAACGGAAGACTTCAACCAGCAGCAATTAGTCCTTAAAGGCTTCAGGAAAAAGAATGGGAATTACCTTCTCAAGTGTTAACCATAAAGGGGTGTTGGAGATAAAATATATTAATATTACAGCCACAAAACTCACATCGTAGATAGCCACAGCTATCTAACTGTGCCTACATTCCTGAAGATTTAGAGCATCTAAAATGGGCAGGTGAGGTGAAAAACAAGGGCAATATACTGTTCTCAGACCTGCACCTCGGAGGTGCAGGTCTAGTTTTACAGAGAAAGATATTGGGAATAAAAGAAAAAGGTGCTTTTCTCTGTGCACTCATTAAGTGAATGAGATACATTATTTTAATCAACAAATTTAATCCTTGAGAACACAGAGAAATACTTGAATTTACTATGTTTTTTGGCTCTTCGTGGATGTGAGTGGGTAAAATTCTCCTGAAACGGTATACTTGTTGATAGTCCCCCCTTTAGAAAAGGGGGGTGAGGGGGGATGGTCAAAACTTAGGGGCAAACAATTAAAGGGATGTCAGTTTTACAGGCAGAAGATTATAGGCAACTATATTGCTGATTTTTATTGTCCAATCCCCCTCAGTCCCCCTTTCATAAAGGGGGAATAAATTAATCCCCCTTTCTCAAAGGGGGAAAACAGCATTCATACCCCTCTTTAACAAAGAGGAGGTAAGGGGAGATTTCTAAAATGCTGTCCAAATCCGAGTTTTCCAAAATCTTATTTTGGACAGATATGAGCTGGATAAGAATTTCAGTAATTGCTTTTCTTATGCGTTGAAATAGAAGGAATGTAATGTTATTGATGAAATACTCATTGCCAATTATCATACTTGCAGTATTTGCGCCTGTCTCTCCTGCCTTTGCAGTGGGAGGGGTTTATCCAAATATAGGAGAAACACTGCCTCTTTACAGTATTATACCCTTTGTAGGGATGCTTTTATCCATTGCCCTTTTCCCGCTTCTTGCACCTAAGTTCTGGCACGACCATTTCGGCAAGGTTTCAGCTTTCTGGGCAGTAGTGGTATCTGCTCCACTGCTGATTAGTTATAAGGGGACAGCGGTTTATGAGATTCTTCATATTGTACTATCCGACTATGTGCCTTTTCTTATTCTTCTGGGGTCTCTCTATACAGTATCCGGCGGTATTTTTCTTAAAGGAACATTGAGGGGGACCCCTGTTGTCAATACTGCCATTCTTGTAATCGGTACAGTATTGGCATCATGGATGGGAACCACAGGGGCGGCAATGTTGCTTATCAGGCCATTCTTAAAGACCAATGCCCACAGAAAAAATCGCACCTTTATGGTTGTTTTCTTTATTTTTGCTGTCGCAAATATTGGCGGATCTTTGACGCCTCTTGGTGATCCGCCTTTGTTTTTGGGATTTTTGAGAGGAGTTCCATTTTTCTGGACATTTAATCTCTTGCCACAGATGATAATTACTTCAATATTGCTTCTTGCTGTTTATTTTGCTATTGACACATACTTTTATAAGAAAGAAGGAATTCTCTCTTCTCCTGATGATGGAACAAAAGAACCGATAAAGCTTGAAGGTGCCTATAATTTCATATTCCTTGCAGGAATAGTTGGTGCTGTCCTTATGAGCGGAGTAGTAAAGTGGGGAGCGGTATCCATTCTTGGGATTCACAGGGGAGTTCAGGATGTTGTAAGGGACGGACTGCTTATATTAATGGCAACACTGTCTATGGCCTTTACGCCGAGAAAAGTCAGGGAAGACAATGCATTTACATGGTTTCCAATCAAAGAGGTTGCCATACTTTTCATCGGTATATTCCTCACAATAATCCCTTGCCTAAAGATACTGCAGGCAGGAACAAAAGGAGAGTTGGCTTTTCTCATTGAGACCGTGAGGGAGCCTTTCCATTATTTCTGGATGACCGGTATCCTGTCGTCCTTTCTTGATAATGCTCCCACATACCTGACATTTTTGAATACAGCACTCGGAAGCTTTTACACAGGGTTTGCTGAGACAGCAGCTGTTAAGCTACTTATAAACGAAAGACCTATTTATCTTCTGGCTGTTTCATGCGGGGCTGTCTTTTTCGGCGCCATGACATATATAGGAAATGCCCCAAACTTTATGGTGCGTTCAATAGCTGAGGAAGCAGGAACACCAATGCCGAGTTTCTTTGGCTATATGATAAAATATTCGATACCGATACTTATTCCGATTTTTGTATTAATAACATTTATTTTCTTCGTCTAAAGGAGTAGGTCATGAAGATAGAAAAGCTGCTGTTTCCAACGAGGTTTAGAGAGCTTGCCTTCGATTCCCTGCAGTCGCTCCTTGTGTTAAAAGATGCTGGTTTAAAAGAGATAGTGTTTTGCTACATAATCCCAAGAGAAGATGTGGGTTTTGTTCCTTATGGCGGATATCTGAAAGAAGAAGAGGAAAGGGTGAGGGAAGAGGCAAGGATACGATTTGAGGATTGGCAGAAGGTCCTTTCAGAGAAAGGCATAGGGAGTAAGATTGTCATAGAGGTTGGCTCCATCGTCCCTGGCATTCTTTCTATTGCTGAAAGGGAAAGGGTTGATATGCTGGTTGTTGGCAGGAAGAAGAAAGTTGGGCTTGAAATGTCTTTTGCTGGCTCTCATACGCTTCAGCTTATTATGCGGAGTAAAATTCCTACCCTCGTAAGCAAGTACATGGTTGAATTTCAGTGGAATGGGGAAACAGCAACTCGCGTTAATGCTGATATTTTCAGAAGACCCCTCTTAGCGACAGACTGGTCTGAACCATCCATAAGGACGCTTGAGTTCCTTACCAACCTAAAAACTCTAATTGAGAAAGTCTTTATCTGTCATATTATTGGTGTGAAGATATCAAAGGGGCTGGATAAGATGGAGCTTCTGAGAATAGAGAAAGAGAGCAAGGAAAGGCTTAAGGATTATTGCAAAAGACTGAAATCTGCAGGAATCCCTGCAGAACCACATCTTGGTGCAGGCAAGATCCTGTTGGAGATTTTAAGACTGTCCAGAGACTTACATGCGAGTATGATAATAATGGGAACGACCGGAAAAGACCGTCTTCATGAAATCTGGCTGGGGAGTATTTCGCACCGTGTAGCAGAGGGTTCAGAGTTGCCGACCTTGCTGGTTCCATAAGTTATAATAAAGTTGGATGAACTCCCCTGTTAATAAACGTATTATCTGATTAACTCATTGTTACCAGCCTGTAACACATTCTGCCAAGCTCTTCAATAAGCCACAAACCGTAAACAGGCTCTTTAGAGGCATGGAGCAGGATATGAATCTTTATAAAACCTAAGAAGAAATTTCTTAACATATATCGTAATCCGATAACAAAATACGATAATAATTTAACAGAAAAATATTTAAGTCAATCTGCCCGGGGCATGGTGGGAACATGACGCTTTTACCACTTGCCGTTCCAGAAAATTTGTGTCAATTATTGACTCATAAAGAGTATAATGATATGGTGAGTATTTATACCAGCATGCTTTCTTTTGTAGAAGAGCAGGCTTTAAAAGGTTTTATAGACCTTGTTGCAAAGGAGATGTCCTTAATTTTATCAGCATAAGCCTTTCTTGCAGGCGTTACTGTAATCTGCTATCTTGCGATTATCCCGATATTTTTCAGAAAAAAAGATGCAGTATACGGCGTTATCGCAATCCTTGAGGTTCTGGTGCTGGTGCTTGCAGCATTTGGAATATTGAAGTCAGGGGGCACTAATCTTATAATCTCCTCTGCCAGTCTATACCCATTTTCTATACAGTCATTCATCCCGATTCCCCTGTAAGCGTTACCTGTAAGATATAAACTATGATGGGATTTAAGTCTCTCATCTATAAATCTCAGTCTTTCACCATGCCTAAGGTCATACTGAGGGATAGCCTTCTCCCATCTATATATTCTAACCATCTCAGGCTCTGTCTTTAATGAGAGGATAGGTTTTAATTCATCAAAGACTGTGTTTATAAGTGCGTTGTCTTCTAACATTGCCAACTCAGGGGACTTTGCACCACCAACCATGCTTCTTAAAAGCACATACCCCTCGGGTGCCCTGTTGGGGAATATGCTTGAGTCCCAGAGTGTGCCGAGAATTCTTCTTCCTTCTTTGTGTGGAATGAGAAATCCAAAACCATTAAGGTTATGCCCAACTTTATCACGCCTGTATCCAGAACAGACAACCGAAAGAGGGACATAGGGAATACCCTCAAGCCTCTTGGATAATTCATCGTCAAAATCCCTGAGAATCTCTGCAGAGGTATATGCAGGTGTTGCAAGCACTACAATATCCGCATTAACTATACCCTCCGAGGTATGAAGCCGATATAACTCACCTTCCTTTTCAAGAGCCTGAACAGAGACTCCGAGCCTTACCCTTTCCCCGAGTTTCTCTGCAAGGGCATCGGTAAGGGATTGAGTGCCATTGTAAAAAGAAGTGAGTGCCCCTGTTGGTGCAGGACCGACTCGTCCCTCGTCCTTCCTCCCTCGTCCCTCAACCCCTGACCCCTTTTTTTTAGCTTTCTGCAATTTTATCATAGCCCTGATAAGACTCCCATACTCCTGCTCCAGTTCTTTTATGCGTGGGAAACAGTATTTTATACTCATTTGGTAAGGGTCTCCTGCAAATATTCCAGAGGACATAGGGTCTATGAGTTTATCAAGCGCCTCTTTTCCAAGACGGCGTATTACAAAGTCAGCTACGGTTTCATCCTGAGGTCCTTTTGGGGCAATGAGTTCATACATCATTCTAAGTTTTCCACGCCATGACATAAGGTCTGATTTTAAAAAAGAAAGAGGAGATTCTGAGAGCAGATTGAGTTTCCCACTGGAAAAGATATATCTATTTTTTGCATTTTCATTGCTTCGCAAAGGCTCAATTCCAAGCTCTGCACATAACTCAAGAGTCTTTGGCTTGTTATCAAGAAACCCGTTTGGACCTTTCTCACACAGGAATCCATTTGCTTTATCAGTCCAGATTTTTCCTCCAGCCCTTGAATCAGCCTCAAAAACCGTAACATCAAATTTTTTACCTAAAAATCCCCCCACCCCCCCTTTTACAAAGGGGGGTAAGGGTGGATTAAGAAGTGCATAGGCAACTGTTAAGCCCGATATACCACCACCAACAATGGCTATTTTTTTCATTTAAATACCTCGCATCACCAATTCTTTCATCGCCTCTATAAACTTCTCAGATGTATTCAGGCACTCGCATCTTTTAAAATTTATACCATGTTTTTCTGCAAGCCTTTTGTACAGAATATCAATCTCATAAAGCGTCTCTATGTTGTCTGATACAAAGCTTATCGGTACGACAAACAAATTCTTAACGCCTGTTTTCGCAAGTTTTATTATAGTCTCCTCTGTTGTAGGCTTCAACCACTTGACAGGTCCGCTTTTGCTTTGAAAAGATAAATGCCATTTGAGGGGATGGAGAGGTATGGAAAGTTTTTTATTAACTTCTCTAATAGTGGTCTTGATGTGCTCAAGATATGGGTCTCCCTTGTTAATAAAACTCTCGGGTAGATTATGGGCGCTGTAGAGGAGTGTAATCCCCCCCTGTTCCCCAAATCCCCCCTCACCCCCCTTTGCTAAAGGGGGGATTTTCTCAAATCCCCCTTTGGAAAAGGGCTCACCCCCTCCAAATCCCCCTTTGGAAAAGGGGGACAGAGGGAGATTTTCATTAAATTCTGCTATTCCTTTGGCAATGAGTTCTGCAAGCGCATCTATATATGGCGGGAAATCATACCACTGCTCAATGTAGTGAATCTTCAAACCTGCAACCTGTAACCTGTAACCTGCAACATATTTTTTAAACTCCGTAATTGCAGAGCCTGTTGTTGCCTTTGAGTAATGGGGATAAAGAGGAAGCACAATGAGATGCTTAACACCATCTCGCAGAATCCTCTCAACTGTATCTTTTATAAAAGGAGGCGAGTAACGCATCCCGATGTAGACCTTGAACTGCGAGTCGGTGACTCGGTGACTCGGTGAGTCGGTGAAGTCATGACTCTCTGTTTCTCCGTGTCTCCATTTCTCCGTATCGTATAAATTGAGGCTATCCTCCAGCGCCTTTGCCTGAGCCATTGTGATATCAAGTATTGGAGATTTGCCTCCTATAAGACTATACATCTTCTCTGTCTTTTTTGAGCGGAGAACTGATATTAGATGTGCAATGGGTTTCTGTAAAAATTCAGGTCCGAGTTTAATGATTTCTCTGTCAGAGAAGAGATTTTGGAGGAACGGCCTTACCTCACCTAAAGAGGAAGGACCACCAAGATTCAAAAGGATGACACCTATGGTCTCCTTATCTTCGCTTACCAAACTCAATCCTTATGTGCCTCGTATATCTCCTCAAATTGCTTATGCTTATCTTTAAACACCTGAAGAATCTGCGGGTCAAAATGCTCGGGCATCGTCCTTCCATCACCTTTAGTTATTATCTCAACGACTTTTTCATGCTCAAAAGGTGCTTTATATGGCCTTCTGCTTCTCATGGCATCATACTGGTCAACAATATTCATAATACGGCCCTCCACAGGAATCTCCTCCCCTTTAAGTCCTTTTGGATAACCACTGCCATCCCATCTCTCATGGTGGCTCAGGGCAATCCTCTCTGCCATCTGAAGAAATTCTGAAACCGAGCCGTGAAGGATATTACCACCAATAATTGTATGGGTCTTCATAAGTTCACACTCCTGTTGATTCAGCCTCTTTGGTTTAAGGAGTATCTCGGATGGAATACCGACTTTGCCTATATCATGCATGGGGCTTGCATAGAGTATTTTCTCTTCATCCTCATCAGAGAAGCCGAGATGTCTTGCAATAAGGGAGCAGTAATAGCCAACCCTCCTGATATGATTTGCTGTCTCCTCATCCTTGTATTCAGCCATTATTGTAAGTCTGTGTATAGTATCAATGTAGCCTTCCTTTACCTTTTTATGGGCATTATCCAGACTCTGGAGTGCCTCCCTTAATTCCCTTGTCTTCTTTGCAACATCCTCTTCAAGTGTCATTCCGTAGTTCTGGAGGAAATCCTCAAACTCTTTTACCCTGAGGAGATTTTTTACCCTCAGCATGAGCTCTACCCTGTCAAAGGGTTTTGTGAGAAAATCATTTGCCCCTGCCTCAAGCCCATTAATCCTTGAATCCCTGTCTGCAAGTGCGGTAATCATCACAACAGGAATATGCTGGGTTGAAGGGTCTCTCTTTAGCCTTCTGCATACCTCATATCCATCCATCTCAGGCATTATGATATCAAGAAGGATTAAATCAGGAGAAAATTCTTTTGTCTTTCTAAATGCCTCAATGCCGTTTATTGCGGTCTCAAATGAATAGCCATAACCTGTAAGTAGGGCAGACATGAGTTTGAGGTTTTTCTCATCGTCATCCACTATTAGGATTTTCTGTTTTTTTGTTTCCCCTAACATTGTAATGTAGTATAGCAAGTAGTAAGGGATGAAGGAATAAAGGGTAAAAGGTAGGTAGAAAATACTCTTTCCCTTAGCCCTTTACCTCTTTACTACTTACTACTGGTATCGTAAAGATAAATTTCGAGCCCTTCCCGACCTCGCTCTCCACCCAGATCTTCCCGGCATGATGCTCTACAATATTCTTTGAGATAGCAAGACCAAGCCCTGTGCCTTTATATCTCTTGGTGAGTGGTGATTCAAGCTGTTGAAATGGCTGGAAGAGCTTTTTCTGGTCTTCTTCTGATATACCTGGACCTGTATCCTCTACAGTGATTTCGATAACCGATGGACGATGGACGACCGCTTCGCTTGGATGACGGACGAATTCGTCCATCATCCCTCGTGCCCGCACGGTAACGGCGCCTCCATCAGGTGTAAACTTAAATGCATTACTCAAGAGATTGAAAAGCACCTGCTTAATCTTCCTTTCATCTGCAATAATATTCTCTACCCCCTCCTCAACCAGCGCCTCACCCTTTATGTTATGCCTCATTGCCCTTTCCTTAAACATTAGAAGGCTCATCTCAATTAGTTTCTTCAGGTTAAACTCTCTGAGCTCAAGCTCCATCCTGCCTGCCTCAATCTTTGAAAGGTCAAGGAGGTCATTAATCAGAGAAAGCAGGTGGTTACCACTGTCATATATATCTGTTAGATACTCTTTCTGCGTATCTGTTATATGTCCTGCCATACCTTCCTTCATCATCTCAGAAAAACCAATGATTACATTAAGAGGTGTCCTGAGCTCATGGCTCAGATTTGTAATAAAATCAGATTTTACCCTGTTTGCAGTCTCTGCCTGCATCATGGCATCCTTAAGCTCATTTTCATATTTTTCTTTAACAAACTCAAATTCCAGGCGTTTACTCAGGAGCTGATGCAGGATTAAATCATATTCTGTATAATCATGAGGAGACTTATTAAATGTGCATAATACTCCGAATAATTCTTCTCCAATAAAGACAGGAACGCCAAGATAGGATACCACTCCGTGTTTGATTAAATCAGGGTGTTTTTTAAATTCCTCTGACTGAATGGCATCATTGATAACAAGCGGCCTTTTTGTTTCACATATAGTTTCACAATAGGTTTCGGCAAGGGGAAAGTGCACCCCCTCTTTAATGCCAAAGTCTTTGCGGTCTGCAACCGCATACGCTACCCATTCACCTTTGCTAACACTTCCTACAGCAGCCACATCCACATCAAGCATCTCTGCAATTTCTTTAAGAATCGCATTTGCAAATTCCTTGGCATTAGCCTTTGTGGTAAAGCTCAGCTCGTAGAGTTTATGCAATTTGAATCCGAATCTTTCAAGCTCTGCTGTCCTCTCACGCACTTTTCCCTCAAGCCCTTCCACAAGCCATTTGTTCTCAATTGCAGTGGCAGCCTGATTGGCAAAGACCTGAAAAAGCTTAATTCTTTCCTTTGTAAAAAATTGTGGCTTGCTGCTGTAGAGATTAATCGCACCTATCACTTTGCCTTCAGAAAAGATTAACGGCACTGCCATTGAGGAGCGATAATCCCTTTTCAATGCCTCTTCCCTCCATGGAGTGACACAATGGTCAGATTCATAATCTTGTATAACCCTCGAGGTCTTTGTCTTTATTGCCATGCCTGTCGGTGAATCATCATAAGTAACCTTTATGGATGTAAGATAACCATCCTCAAAGCCTGCCTGTGCAACAGGCTTTATATCATAACTGCCTTCATCAATAAGCCCGAGCCATGCCATCTTTAATCCAAAGTTCCTCACAGCAATATCGCAAATAGTCTCATAAAGGTTCTCTGTAGTAGTAGCAGTGAGAATAACATTAGATGTATCAGTAAGCGACAGAAGTTCCTTGTTGTGCCTTATTAAATCATCTTCCAGCAGCTTTTGTTCTGTAAAAAGCTGCTTAAGCATTTGAGCCATGCTGTTAAATGCACTGCTAAGCGCGCCAATATCATCGCTCGTTTTTACATCAACCCTTACATCAAAATCCCCTTTTTCAATCTCCTGTGCTGCATCCTTAAGCATTCCTACAGGCTTAACAATACTCCGCCTTATATAAAACACAACAAAGACCGCTCCAATAAATAAAAATCCGAGCACATAAAGTCTTAAGGTGTCAAAATTATTTATGCCCTTCTCATGAGCCTTTTCAAGGGATTTCACAAAGGCATCTACATCCTTGATTTTGTCGCGCATGACAGCGTGGCATTTCACACATGCCTCATTTCTTCTTTCAGGAGGAAACTCTTTTATACTAAGAAGGACTGGTTTTTGTGTTTTTTGCCATAGATTAACCAATGCATTAAGCTGTGAAATTGAATCTTTATAATGTTCATCAAGAGGCTTCAATCCGAGTTTTTCGCTTCCACCCCTCAGGCTGTAAAGCACATCTTCATATTCAGCTATTGTACTGTTAAGTACATTTCTGAATTTTTCTTTTTCTTCAGAGGGCAACAGTGGGTCAAGCATACCCTTCACGCTGGACATCATCTTCACTGTTAGCATCCTCTGCCTGCCTGCAATATTAATCCTTGTAGCCTCGCCTTTCATATGATGGGTAAATCTGAAATCTGCATAGAAATACACGGCGAGCACTGCAATCATTATCAGGCTGATGAAGATGAATTTTGCTGTGAGTGATTTGAATTTAAGCATACTCATCAAAATTAGCAATCAAAATTAGGGACAACCCCCATATTTAGCCAAATGATAACTAAAGTTTTATTGCAGTCTTATTTCGTGCAATCGTGGGTTCAGGTATTGCATTATTACTTTCTGACATTTCCTCTCCTGACTTTTACCTGCAAGTTTTTCATTTCTTCATTCGTTTTTTTGCAATTAATAATAAATCAATATCTACTTTATCCTGTTTTTGTCTTGATACCATTTTATTTTTTATCAATTCATCCAATCCAATGAAATAAATCTTTTCTTTACTATATTGCCCTCTTTTTTTTACTTTTCCACACCTGCTCGAAACTGCACCCCTCAATTGAGGTAACAATATCAATCCTCACTGGTTCATAACCAAGCTGTATAATCCTGCCCTCTTTACTAAAATCATTGATAGAAAGGTTTAAGCTCTCAAATCCCAACTCATTAAGTGCATCAATTATCCTCTTTGCATTCTCAATGTCGGGCTTTACCAAGATATCCATATCCTTTGTATATCTTGGAACAGCATAAAAGGCAACCGCAAATGCTCCCAACTATGCAATATTTTACTTTGTGTTTATTGAACAATCTTAATAACTCTTCGTAGTCCTTTTCTACTTTTTTCATATTTGGAGCCCTTCTTAATTTTGAAAGCTATTTCCCTCAAAAACTGGACTGTTTCCAGTCTCTCCGAGGGAGACATTAAAAGGTAATAATTGATATTAAATTGTTCTGCAGATTTAAAAGAATCTGATTTTTTTACCCAAATTCTTTTTATCATCACTCGTTACTTTTAGGACGTTGGTATACTATCTACGTCCTTTAACTTATTTCCTGCTAAGCCTATGCACCATCTCAACCATTGCAATTACATTCTCAACAGGTGTCTCTGGAAGAATACCATGACCGAGATTAAAGATATGCCCCCGAGCACCTTTTGCCCTATTTAAGATGTCTTTAACTCGCTCCTCAATCTTCTCCGTCGGTAGAAACAATGCACATGGGTCAAGATTGCCCTGCACAGAGACATTATCCCCGAGCCTCTTTATTGCTGTATCTATATTGATCCTCCAGTCAATGCTTATCACATCTGCCCCTGAGGTTTTAATATCCTCAAGGATGCCACTGCATTCTCCAACAAAATAAATAATCGGAACATGCTCCCTCTTTTCTTCCTCCTGCCATCTCTTAAGGGCTTCAATCACATCCTTAACATATAAGGAGGCATAATCCCTGTAGTCCTGCGGTGAAAGCATACCTGCCCATGTATCAAAAAGCTGGATAGCCTGCACACCTGCCCTTATCTGTGCCTTTAAATACAGAATGGTTGTCTCTGTGATTTTATCCATCAGTGCCTTATAGAGGGTGGGGTTCTGAAACATCATCTTCCTGGTGTGAAGGAAGTTTTTTGATGTCCCACCCTCAATCATGTAAGTTGCTATGGTAAAAGGCGCTCCTGCAAATCCTATCAACGGCACCCTTCCTTCAAGCTCTCCCCTAAGGATTTTTATTGTCTCCATTACAAAGTTCAGATCCTCCTCCGGCTCTGGAATCAGAAGTTTATCAATGCTAGGTCTGTCTCTTATAGGGTTTTTCAGGACAGGACCCCTTCCCTCATAAAATTTAAGACCTGTGCCCATTGCCTCAACAGGGATAAGGATGTCTGAAAAAAGGATTGCTGCATCAACTCCGAGGGCATCTATTGGTTGTATGGTAACCTGAGCTGCAAGCTCGGGTGTCTTACAGAGGGTGAGGAAATCAACCCTCCTTCTTATCTTCTGATATTCCTTTAAATACCTCCCTGCCTGCCTCATTATCCAGACAGGGGTATATTCAACCTTTTCTCCACGACATGCCCTGAGAAATGTATCGTTCACAAAACCCCCATAAAATAATAGTAGTAAGTAGTCAGTAGTAAGTAGTTAAGGTAAAGAAGACAATAACCTATTAAGCAACCTACCTACTTCATCAGCCTTTAAGAGCAAATTCTCATCTTTTGCATAGCCAAGATCTTTTGACAAAATAATATAATACTTCAACTCTTCGAGAGACCCTTGAGCCATGTTATAAAAGTTGCTTTTATCTTTTATGCTTCTTTTTATGAAACCTTCTGCAATATTTGCTGGAATGGATACAGCAGCGCGTCTCATCTGCGATACAAGACCAAATTTTTCTTCTTGAGGAAACAACTTTGCCATCTTATAAATCTCAATTACAAGCTGGTGTGCTTTCTGCCAAACAACCAAATCCTTAAATGATTTTGCATTCCCCATCCTATCTCCTCCCTTAACTACCAACTACTTACTACTAACTACTTGCTTTTTCAGCTTTAAAGGTATGTATCCACAGAATGGCTCCTCCTCCAGATAATCTCCATATACTGCATACGCCCTTGCCCTACAGCCTCCACATACAGTGATATACTCACAGGAGCCGCATCTGCCCTTGTATCTTCTGAAATCCCTTAATTCTTTAAACAGCTCCGAGTTTTCCCATATCTCTTTAAAGGACTTTTCCTTGATATTCCCTGCTGATTTAGGAAAATAACTGCAGGGAAGAACATCCCCATTCACATCAATAAGTGCTATGAGCTGTCCTGCAATACACCCTTTAGCACCACCGGTTGAGAATTTTAATGTCCTGCGTTCAAATTTAATGCCCTCCTCTTTTGACATCTGTAGGACTATCCTATAATAATGTGGTGCGCATGTAGGTCTCATAAGTATATCCAATTCAGCCTTTTCCATCTCATAGTGCCACCTGAGGATTTCCTCATAGTCCTCCTTTGAAATAAGCTCATCCATTATCCCCTCGCCCCTTCCTGTAGGCACTATCATAAACATATACCATGCAGTTGCACCAAGCCCTTTTGCAAGTTTATAGACCTTGGGAATCTCCTCCTGATTTCTCTTTGTGAAAGATGAATTTATAAGAAATTCAATCCCGTGTTTTTTAAATAACCTTGCAGCATTTATAGTTCCAGAGAATGCACCCTTCTGTTTTCTAAAATCATCATGGACATCTTCTGATGCGCCATCAAGACTCAAAGAGACAATCTTTATCCCTGAGGTCCTTATCTTCTCACATACCTCATCTGTAACAAGCGTGCCATTTGTTGCAAGACACATCCTCAAGCCTTTTTCCGCGCCGTAGCCTGCTATATCAAAGACATCACTTCTTAATAACGGTTCGCCTCCTGAAAGCACCACAACTAACTTTGCATAATCTGCTATGTCATCTATAATTCTATAGGCTTCTTGGGTTGGAAAATCCTCATACCCTGAGACTACCTCCTCAGAGGCAGACCTGCAGTGGATACATTTAAGATTACACCTGCGTGTAATCTCCCAGGCAATCCATCTTGGTTCAAATTTAGAGGGCACATTATGATTTTTGCATAATATTTGATAAAAAACAAGGAAACCCTATAGCCTCACAGGAACCTCATAAAAACCTCATTGCTAAAGCACCGAGGGGTATGAATAAATCCTTCTCGGCTCAGATACCCTATTGCATATTCATACATCTCAATAATCTCCTCCTCCTCTGATAATCCCCCCTTTTCTAAAGCTCGCACTTCTATGAGAGTGATGGGCAAAGGGGTGAAGAGGCTCTTGAAGATATGTGATTAGCTAAGTAATGGCATTGGTGGAGAGTACGGCATGTGCACATAAAGAGAGGGCTCCATTTAAGTACACTCTAATGCCTTTTTAAATAATCCATTTAGTTTTTTATTCTCCTCCGCAATCTCCATGAGGATATTGCGGAGTTCTTTCTTCCCGAGAGTTTCTGCCTTTCCTGCCCATTCCATATAGGTCTTTACATGGGCATCATTATGCTCTATCCAGTGCTCAAGTAACTTTTTAAGCTTATTGAGATCGCTCATCTTAAAACATTTCTCCTCTTTTATTCCTAATTTTTTTTCTTCATGACTATCCACTACCAACTGAAGACTGCCAACCCTTGTAGCTCACATATGTTCATGTTTGTGCCTTCCAAAATGGCTGTGCTCATGCACATACCAGCAGTGCTTGTGTGCATGTTTGTGGATGAGGTTTGCCTGAAGAAGCATATCCGTATCCTCCATAACATCCCATGGGTTCCCCTCCGTCAGCAGCCTGTGGTCTTCTCCGATGACCACTGTCCTGTCGGATATGTCTTCAATTATTCCAAGGTCATGCGTTGCCGTGACTATTGTTTTCCCTGCGTGCCGCAATTCATTTATCAGGTCCACAAACTCAACCTGACTTCTTGGGTCAAGCCCTCCTGTTGGCTCATCAAGAAGAAGGACATCAGGATTAACGCTAAGGCATGTGCCGAATGCCACCTTCTTCATCTCGCCGCCGCTCAAGTCCCACGGGCCCCTGTCTCTTAGGTGTTTGATATTAAGAAGGCTAAGCAGTTCCTCTACCCGTTTTTGTATCTCGCTTTTTTCAAGCCCAAGCTGCAAAGGGCCAAGGCAGAGTTCATCCCATACACTCAGCAGAAAAAGCTGGGCATGCGGATCTTGAAACAGAAGAGATATCCGCTGTCTGAGTTCAGGCGGAAAATTGCCATTTATATTTCTGCCGAATATTTCAATATCACCTGATTCAGGCCTCAGAAGGCCGTTGAGGAGATAAAGCAGTGTTGACTTGCCGGAGCCGTTAGCGCCTATTATTGTGAGGCTCTCGCCTTTTTTAACGCTGAATGAAACCTCGTCAGCAGCCTTTTTGCCATTTTTATAGGTGTATGATATTTTTTTTACATTAAAGACTTCCAAAGCATCACCCCTATAATTGTTATTGAAAAAATAATCAATAAGACATCAGACCCAGAAATATCTGAAGCCTTTAACCTTTCGCCTTGAACTTCAAAACTATAATCATATCCCCTTGCCTCCATGGCCCGTTCAAGCTCAGCGCTTAGCCTCATGCTTATTGAAAACAAAAGTCCTATCCTTGATACAGCCCATCTTTGTCCAATTAGTGAGGGATGGCCTCTGGTTGAGACTCCTAAGGAGATATTTCTTGCCCTGAAGCCCATAATGAAGTCTTCAACCTTTCTTGTCAGAAAGAATATATACCTGTAGCTTATTGAAATGATTGACTTAAATGCTCCGGGCATGAAGGATGAGACAGCCTTGATAAATCTGTTGGGCGGCGTAGTGAGTGTAAGCAGAAAAACCAATGAAACAGATGCTATCACCCTAAGAAAAAGAGTCAGGGCGCTTAAGGCCCCTTGCTTTGTGACAGAGATCTGAGAGGGGATTGTTATCTGATAAAATGTGTGCGGTTTTTCAAATTCATGAAGCATCAGCAGCGGCTCTCCGTCAACTATCAGATTCAGCGCAGCAGGCAAGGCAATCAGCATTGTAAAAACCATTGCCGGCATCAGCCTCTTCAGAAGAATAACCAGCACACCCGAAAGAGTCGCCAACAGCAAGGCAAGGGACAGAAAGACAGCAATGCCTGAAAGAGTTTTCTGAAAACTCAAAAGCACAATGAAGAGGAAGATGATGATAATCTTTATCCTCGGCTCAATCCCCTGCATAAACCCCTTTATCAAAGAGGCTCTTTCATTGAACATTGTATCTTCAACAAAAGAGACAACATGCCGCAGGGTCTTATCAAGAAACCTCTCTCTTGGTTTTTTTATGTTCACCACTTGCAACTCGTCTCTCGTTATTGTCTTAAGCCAGTCAGGAATTCCCATTTTCCCCCGCAAAAATTTTTCCTATGAGCATTGATACTCCTATAACCAGAGCAGTGCCTATTATCCCTGAAAATATATAGCCTATGTATGATTTTAACCCTTTGTCCCATCCAGAAAATGCATAATCAGGGATTGGAGCAGACCATATCTCTGAAAGCCTTTTTAACCCCTCAGGGATATAGTCCTCAAGCCCTTCCTTCTTCATCCATTCTGCTATCTCATCAGCACCCCATTCACCCCATGCCCCCCCTGCCTTTAATAGCTCAGGGAGTATTAATCCTATGGGTGCAAGCAGTATCAATATCCCAATCCCAATCCAGAGCTTCCTGAATTTTAAATCTTGAATCTTGAATTTTGAATTCGTCATAACTACCCCCTTATCAACTCTGGCTGTGACTTCTGAATATACAGAAGCACAAGCACAGTAACCAATGCCTCAACAATTCCAAAAAGAAATATATGCTCCAGCATTATTGCAGGTATAGTGATGCTCAGAGGGAATGGGCTGTAAAGTGGTCTTCCATCCGCACCTACATGTAACACGGTCTGTATGCCGAGCTGAAAGGCAGTGAGTAAGGCAGCAAGGTTGATACCTATATATGCACCTATCCCAGCTCCTATTACCCTCTTTCTGGATTTTACATCAGATTTCCCTGCAATCAGCCTGTATATCCCATAACCCACAAGCGCCCCTGCGACACCTATATTAAAACAATTTGCACCTATAGCTGTAATCCCACCGTCTCCAAAGATAATGGCCTGAATAATGAGGGCAATGGATACAGCCATTATTGCAGCCCCCGGCCCTGTAAATATCGCAATGAGAGTAGCGCCAGTTGCATGGCCTGTCGTCCCACCAGGTATCGGCACATTAAACATCATGATAACAAAACTAAAGGCTGAGCCAAGGGCAAGGAGTGGTACTTGAGATGCCTTCATCGTCTCCTTTATCTTTTTAGAGGCATAAAACCATATGGGTGCAATGGCTACCCACAAACTCCCATATGTTATTGGCCCTAAATATCCATCAGGTATATGCATTTAAAACCTCCATGTTATGCCTGCAAGAAGTGAGTAGTCAGTCTCGGGCTTGTTTAGTCCGCCCTTGATACCGAAGTCAATATCAAAGTTCTCCGAGATGGAGTATATCAAACCGCCAAGGATAAATGCAGGATGAGTGTTTGATGCCTTATCAAGGTTTCGTTCGGCGCCAATGTCTGCGACCAGTTTAATGTCTTTTATGACCTCCACCGTAGAGGCAAGCGATACATGCCAGATGTCCTTTCTCTCATCAACCTTGTTTTCATTCCTGATATACCCAAGATTTAGATGAAACGCCCATGGTTCAATCTCTTTCGTGGTAATGAGGAACACGCTGTATGTTGCCCTGCCAGCACCTAATCCCTTTTCTTCTTCACCTGTCGGAAGGGTTAAGCGGGGTTTTAGGGCAAAGCTTAGACCTTCTTTCTCGTAAAATCTCCATTTGACCTCAAAAGACATATCTGATATTCCATCCTCATCAGAGGTAACATGGCTTTCTTCCTTAGTTTTTGTCCATTGATAAGGCAAACCAAGAACCATATCCATATTGTCTGAAATTCCATAAGACAATATAGTTGCTATCTCACCACCTGTGTTTTTTACTGTCACATAATCTCCAACATCCTCATTAAACTCCCTCTCCTTGTCATAAGTGAATTCACTGTTAATCTCTAACTGGAACTTTCCCTTGCCTTGCGTGCCTGTGTCATCAGTGATTAGGGGATGAGCGGCATGTGAGACAGTGAATAGTGAAGAGTGAATAGGAAACAGCAGAAAAAACAAAAGCACCTTAACCTTTAAACATGGAATCTTAAGCTTCATATATGTTCTCCTTTCTATTGTTATTTAGTGTTACTAATATTATATTTGTGTTACCAATTAATAAAAAAAATCATTTCAGATGCTTGCCTGTTGTTGTTACTGAGAGTTTTCCGTGTTTCACCCCCTTTGTGCCTATTAATCTGTCAGCAATAGCCTTGATATCCTTTGCCTTACCTTTAACCACTATGACCTCAAGACAGTTGTGTGCGTCTAGATGTATGTGCATGGAGGAGATTATAGAGGCATAGAAGTGATGCTGAAGGTCTGTGAGTTTATCCATAAGTTCTCTTGTATTGTGAGAGTAAACAATGGTAATAGTCCCCACGACCTCCCTCTCGCCTTCTTTCCATTCCTCCCCTACAAGGCTGTCTCTTATAAGGTCCCTGATAGCCTCACTCCGGTTGGCACAGCCTTTTTTTGATATAAGGCTATCAAAGCTCCTGAGAAGAGAATGCTCTAAGGATACCCCGAATCGTTTAATACCCATCGTGTTACCTTTATTGAATAAAGTAACACAATAATAGCATTTTGTCAAGTTCTTCTACTTTTTCTCCATCCCAGTGCAATAAGCCAGATAAATACCAGAAACCCAAAAAGAAAGAGATACGGAATTGGTGCGGATGATGCCCCAGATGCATTTATATCCTGCATTTCGTAGCCCTCTACTTTTTTACCTTTTTCGTCTGGTGCAGATGTTTTTGTTAGTGATTTGTCTTTTTGACTCTTGACTCCTGACTCTGGACTCCTGACTCTGGAATTTTGATTCCTGGCTACTGACTCCCGACTCTGGACTATTTTTAATGCCTTCATAAATCCATTCACCTGAGCCTTTAATCCCGGCACAGACATGAGAACATTGGAAGTAAATTCTGTAAGCAATGGATTATTGCAGGTGTGGTCACAGCATGCAAGACCAGCCTCTTTTACGCTCTCTGCATATTCCTTTGCAAGCGTCTCTATTACTTTTTTATCAGGCTTCCAGTAATCCTTTCTCACTGTTTCAAGCATCCTTGCCACAATTGATTGATAAGCCCACATATTCTTTGACTGCCTGAACATCTCTTTTATATTTAATCCGTTTCTGTCTAAAACATATGTCTCATACATTTCATTCCACTTCGCTCCATCAACCGCCTCTGGAACAGTCACCTGCCAACCCCAGAGGTGTTCCAGAACCTTATCTATAAATCTTGCGCCTGCATAGCCCTCCTTCATCATGGCCTTTATCCACTCAGGATTAAGATACCTTGTCCTCATCTCCCTGCCCATGAATTTCTCAAGTGTCTCCTGCTTCGGTTCTTTTGGATTTGACATATTTGTTACATATACCTCAGGTGTCTTTCCATCAATTGCACGGATTGCCATTGCAGTGCCGCCAAGATACTGGAAGAAGTCATCATTATCAAGGGTTGCATAAACATTCCCCGAACGGCTGTGAACGGCAATCTTTGTTCCTGAAAGGGCATTCGTGAAAAGTGCCAGACTTATATCTTCCTGCTGCTCTGGTGCTCTACTGCTCTGCTGCTCTATCTTGTCTCCCCAGAACCCCTGCCCGTAGAGATGGCTCATCCTCATAAAATAGACATCCGCAACCTGTTTTTCGTTATCCCATGTGTTGGACATAGGGATTACCTTATCAAGATTAGTCCCATAAGCACCAGATGGCACGGTGAAAAGCCTAACAGATGCAAGCCGTTCTGCCTTATCCTCAGAAACACCTTTTCCCATGAGCAACTTCTTTGTCTTCAGCACATTTGCACGGATTATGTTGTCTTCTTCGTCCTGCTCCTTCGCCAGGGTTACTGCCTTATCAAGCAATGCCATAAGGTTGGAAAACAAATCCCTGTAAAGTCCTGATGGGACTATAGTTACATCTATTCTTGGTCTGCCGAGTTCTTCTCTTCGTATTGCCTCAACGCCTATAACCCTCCCCCTTTCATCCCATTTCGGCTTTATTCCCATGAGAAACATAATCTGTGATTCCATCACGCCTTCATGCCTTATGGTCTCAACCCCCCAGAGGTTGAAAGTAAGCTTGTCAGGATACTGTCCATGCCTCTTTTTGTAGCCTTCAATGAGCTCCTTTGCCAGCTTTACGCCCATTTCATATGTGGATTTTGATGGTATTCTCGTGGGGTCAAAGGAATAGAAGTTTTTGCCTGTTGGAAGTGAATCTGGATTTCTGATGGGGTCATTTCCCTGCCCAGCAGGGATATATCTTCCTGAAAGGGCAGCGATAAAGGAGTCAAGTTCCCTCTTGCCTGATTGGATTATCCTCTCTTCAATATCCGCTATTCTCTTTTTCTTTTCATCGTCAGAAAGTTCCTTTTCGATGGACAGAATAGCCTCTGCTGTTGTCTTCCTGTGTTTTTCTTCAGGAGATTTGCCAAAGGTATGGAGTCCAAGGGGCGTCTGTTTTTCCATTATGTCTCTGATGTAATGCTCAATCTCTTCAATATCTTCTGCCTTTAGCCTTTCTCCTTCTGCCTTTAGGTCTAAATCCGTGAACAGTCCTATCTTCTTTGCAAGGTTGTATATCTCATCCATCTTTGATTCTGCCAATGACTGGCTCTTCTCCTTTGCCACATTGTAATCATTAATAAGCGCAGAAAGTTCTCTTAGTTCCTTATTCAGCCCTGCCTTATCAAAAGGCGGTGTCATGTGGTCAATAATGACAGCCATGCCGCGCCTCTTTGCCTGAAGTCCTTCTCCAACATCATCAACAATATATGGATAAATATTCGGCAAGTCTTGTATCAATGCCTCCGAAGGGTCTTCGTCTGTAAAGCCAACCTCTTTACCTGAGAGCCACTCATGTGTTCCATGTGTTCCGATATGGGCTATTGCATCTGCCTGAAATCCGTTTTTAAGCCATAGATAAAAGGCTACATACTGATGGTGCGGTGCAAGGGTGACATCATGATATAGTTTTTTCGAATCCTGTTCCCAGCCCCTTGAAGGCTGAGGAGTGAAGATAATATTTCCGTATTTCACAGCAGGGATGACTATATATTTTGTTCCGCTTGCACCCTGCCATGTCATGATGTTGCTTTCTTCCGGCTCGCCCCAGTCTTTGATAACTGCCTTTTTTAGACCTTCAGGCAGTTCCTCAAACCATCTCTTGTATGTCTCAATGGGAATCAGTATTGGCTTGCCACTCTTTGCAAGCCTGTCAATCTCACCCCCTGCCCAGTTGCCTATATTCCTCGCATAATTGTGAATGTCACTAAAAAGTTGCTCTTTGCTGACTTCTTGACTGCCGACTGCTGACTGCCGACTGTCTATGTCATATCCTTCTGCCTTTAATCTGCTCAGTATCTCCCACAAACTTTCAGGAAGCACATTAAGATAAGAAGCGCCTATATTTTGTTTGCCAGGCGGATAATTGTAATAGATGATTGCAATCTTTTTGTCCTTATTTGGTTTGTCCTGAAGATTTATCCATGCCTTGATCCGTTCTGTAAGCCTCTCTATCCTTTCAGGTATCGGCCTTTCTTCTATGTATTCAATTCCTGTCTCTTTATCTATAACTTTCTCCTTTGAGGCAATGACAGTTGGCTGGATAATCCCTGCCATCTCAGGGCCCGCGATCTGCCATGCCCTCTCAAATATATCAAGACCGACAGGAGATTTCTCCCACTCCTCTTTTGATTGGGTATAAAGGGTAATGGCATTGATAACCGAGACATTGAGCCTCTCAATCAATGGGTTCAGTATCTTCGGGTTTATGCCAATCTTCATGGAAAGTCCAATTATGAGCCGAACTCTACTTCTGCCATTTTCGTCAAAGAAGTATTTCTCTATTACCTTTTCAGCAGGATAGCCATAGACAGAGAGGATATTAAAGCCCTCCTTTTCAAGGCTCTCAATCACTGCGTCTACATGATTGAGGCTGTTGGAGTCAAAGGAGCTCTTGTGAAAGGTAAGCCCTATCCACTTATCGTGATGCGTAATGAGTGATGAGTTATGAGTATAGGATTTGATGAACTCATCATAGCTTTCAACAATCCTTTTTTCCTTTCTTAGATAAATGCCGAAATCAGGAATAGGGACGGGTTTTTTATAGGAGACATCAAGACCAAAGTCCCTGTTCATGACAAAGAGGAGCATATTCTTAATATTCTCAAAGCCGTTTTCCCTGTAGTAAGACTTCACAGCTTCATCATCTATGATTCCCATATCCCTGTGCTCTTTGTTGTAAATTCCGCCGACACCATAGACTTTTCCGCCGTTTTTTATCACCGATTCAATGTGCGGTTTTGCCAGTTCAACTGCCTGCCTGTCCATGATGAGGAGGATAAAAACGACCATTGAGGAGGCTATAGCCCCAGCCTGTTCCATTTTCTCCCTCATACTCCTGCTTGTATAGACGTGAAAATCCACCTTTCCCCTTATATCAGGGTATTCCTTCTCTATTGCCTTAACAGCATCAATAGCCGTCCTTGAATGGGTATCACCAAGCAAAAGGCTTATCTTCAAAGGCTCGGCATGGGCAGAAGCGGTGAAAACAGAGAAAAATAAAATTATAAAAATTAAACATATTACTAACTCCAAACTCCGAACTCTAAACTCTGACCTACTCAGGCACATAAATCACCCTCCCATCCTTTAATTGATAAGCTGTTCCAAGTCTTGTGCCTTCGCCGCTTAATCTCTTATCTGTCACTTTTTTAGCCTTTATCTCTCTACCTTTCTTTGTGATTATTTCTATTTTTCCGTCTGCAGTCTTTTTTGTGATGGTCACCTCTGATTTCGGGTCAAGCAAATCGAGCATGTTATAAGCCATGAAAAGGGTAATCATCATGCTAACGATAAAGACAACGCTCGCGTCAAACAGATTTGCCACCCCTGAGATTGGGTCTTCAAGTGGCTCGTCGTATTTTTCAAACCTTCGCCGTCTCTTTAGAAACCTCATCTTCTTCCTCCAATTTTGCATTTTCCATTTTATATTTTGCATTTCGGAGCGTAAGCTCCATAAGATACTCCATCTCCCTCATATCAGCCCTAATCCATTTTTCTTTCACCAATGACATGAGATATGCAGACACACCGCAGGCAAGTCCAACAACAGTTGTGGTAAATGCTGTAACCATACTGCCTGCCATCTTCGGCATATCACCCTGTGCAAGGGCAGAAAGGGCAATACCCATGGGAATTAATGTCCCCATCAGACCAAGGGCAGGACCGGCACGGATAGCAAATCTAATTTTATCGAGAGATTTAATGAGCTCAAGCTCTGCGCTCTGAAGGAGCCTCTCTAATCTTATGTCAAGTGTGTCATCATGCTGATTACTGTCATTCTGAGCGAAGCGAAGAATCTCGTTTTGAGATTGCTTCGGGACTTCGTCCCTCGCAATGACGGCAGGGGGACAAATTTCGGATTCAAGGATTCCTTTATATCTGTTCAATACAGGTGTATTACCATGCCTTCTTTCAATATATTCACGCAAAAAACCACCAAAAGAGATAACAATCCAGAATGTAAGCAGAACAAGCCCTGCCACAACTGGATAGAAAAGTGCAGAAGATATTACATATAGAAAAGTCTCAAGCCCTGCAAGAATATTCATTTTTTAACCTCCTGTCTTTTATTTATGAAAAAGCCAATAAACATGGCTATAAAAAGCAGAATAAAAACACCAATGCTGTCATTTAAAGCAATTCCATTGCCTTCTGATAGAAAGGATTTATACATACCCCTTGCCTCCTCTATCTTCGCAGGAAGGAACAAAGATGCAAGGAAATAAAGACCAATGCCAATCATGCTTAAACCAAGACCAATCTTTTGAGTTAAGAGTGAAGAGTTATGAGTGATGAGTTTTAAAGAAAAATAGAAGACCAGAGATAAAGTCACAAAAACAATTCCAAGTCCAAGTCCAATTAATGGTGAAGGAAGCTTGATAACACTTAATGCAGCCCATGTAGAAAATGCTATGGCAGTAAGGCAGACAGGACACGGAATTAATAAAAATAATGAAGAAGTTGAGAAGTTAAGAGGCTGAGAGGTTGAGAGCCTCTTATCTTCCCAATTTCTTATCTTCTTAACCTCTATCTTTTCTCCTGACTTTTGACTTCTCAAAGTGTATATTCCCCACGCAATCATCCCCATTGCCATCAACGCATGGAGATATGGTCCTTTTTTTAAAACAGGTTCAAGTATTATGACTAACTGTTTTGAAAGTACAGCTATAACGACAAATAGTGCGAGATATAGAGAAAGGGTAAGAAATACCCCTCTCCATCTCACCCTGCCAAAACCAAGTCCAAAGCCAACTTTAACAGCAAATATGCCGAGGCTGAAAAGCATACCGCCAATCCATAAAATGATGTTTAAATCCATATTTATTACCTCACTGTTCAAGTTTAAACCTTATGGGCAGTATTGCCTTGCATTCCACTGGATGTCCATTCAATTTCGCGGGCCTAAAAGCAGATGCCTTAACAGCCTCAATTGCTGCCTCATCAAAACCATGCCCTGCCTTTTCAATAGCCTCTACTTTTAAAAGCCTTCCATGCTCATCAATGAAAAGCCTTAAAACCACCTTGCCTTCCCTACCAAGCCTTCTTGCCAGACGGGGATATTCAGGCATTACCATCTTCAAAAAAGACGGACCATTGATTGAGCCGAAATTACTTTCAACGATGCCACTACCCACTACTGTTTTCCCTCCACCATTATCACTTTGAGAAGTAGATAAAAGAGAGGTTTCATCATCAGAATTAATAGATATGGTTGGTGTCATATCTTTTACTCTGCCGTCTGAATTGCTTGAGCTGGATACAAAACCAGGCTCTGTTTGTTCATCAGCAGGCAAGGGTGTTATTACAGGTGGAACAGAGTCTATTTCAGCCTTTGGTTTATATGTCCTTTCTTTTAAGGGCTGATGAGATACGGGCTTTTGAGTGCCAGCTCTTGATTGTTGAGTAATTTCCGAATCTTGAAATACCAATTCCACCATAAATGTCTTTTCCCTGTCATAACTCACTATACTAAAGCCAAAGAGTATAGCCGTATGCATAAGTGCCGAAATTATCAACGGCAACGCCTTTGGCTTTAACTCTAAAACTTTAATGTTACCTCTCCAAACCATGACCTTCCCGGTGCATTGTAGTAACTGAAGTATTCTCTGTCAAAGATGTTATCCACAGAGAAAGAAACAGCAGCAAATTTTGTGATTTTGTAAGAGACCTTTGCATCTGTAACAAAATAAGGGTCATATGAGGTATAGACATTGTTTACTATGTCTTTATTTTCGTCATTGCTGTATCTCTTGCTTACATATCTGCCAATCAGGGATGCAGAAAATGCACCCTTTTCAAAATCTCCTCCGATGTTGAACATCCTCTCAGGCATCTGAGTTAACTTTTTGCCAACCGTCTCAGGCTTTGCAGCGTTCTCCTTTATCTTTGCAGTGTTGTAAGTGAAGTTGCCGAAAAGCCTCAGGCCCATATCAAACTTCTGCTCAGCCTCAAGCTCCAAGCCTTTGCCCTCAGCCTTGCCTGCATTGATAAGTTCTTGAAGTGTAGCGGTGACAGTCTTCCTATAAATTAGGTCTTCCATATAGTTCTCAAAGTATGTAATCCCGACCTTTGCGCCTTTCCATAGCTTCTGCTCCACACCAATATCCCACGATGTTGTTGTCTCTGGCTTTAAATCCGGATTGCTTGCATAAGTTACACCTCTGGACGATGTCCATGTCCTGTAAAGGTCATAAACCGTTGGCGGCCTGAATGCCCTTCCAATGGATGTCCTCAAGGTTGTTTTCTCAAATGGCCTATAAACAATCGCTGCCTTCGGGCTGAAGGCTGACGCATCCTTTGGGTCATAACTTTTCGGGTATCCAGCAGTGCCTACCTGATTAACATAGCCGTCATATGTCTCCCACCAGTCCTGCCTGAAACCAATATATGCTGTGAGATTATCAAGAATTATTATCTCATCCTGAATAAATAAGGCGTATGTCCTGTCCTTGCCCTTTGATTGATAGGCAAGTGTAGTTGTTGACTTTTCATCATTCCAGTTTGTGAGGTTATGTTCCTTTGTGTCTGCCTTGCCATGCCTGAAAGAGCCTCCAAAAGTAAAAATGTGCCTTTCAAAAAGGGGCATTGTAAGCTGAAGATCAGCGGTATAATTTTCAGATGGTGTATTTGCAACCTTACCAGGCCCACCAGCACGGTTAGCATTTGTTGAATCAGGTGTTACATACCATGACTTTTCCTGATCAACGAGACCGAGGGACAGCTTCGCCTTTACAGAGGATATTTCTGTCTCAAAGCCTATGTTGTAAATGTTTTGTTCCCTGCCTCCTGAGCCGGATAAGAAAGACGCCTCTCTGACAGTGCCGTATGACCAGACCTCATTTCCTGCTGCATTTCTGAGATATGTATGGGATTCATCATAGTTATACTCATAACGGCTTCTTATGATTGAGAGATTAATCTTCGAAGTCTTAGAGAAATCATACCCTGCCTTTAAAGTCATATTGTCATCCCACCACCTGTTGTCGCCTCTATCACCAATTAAGTAACGGGTATTCCCTTGATTGTCTGTGGTGCGAGACCAGCCTGTGATGCCTGCAGTAGGTTGGGACGATTGAACATTAAAATCTGATGGATAACCATTCGTTGCCTTATATCCATAGCTCAAAAACAGACTTAATTTATCTTTAATCCTGTCCCCATAGGAAAGATAAAACTTTCTTAAATCATCCATGGCCTCTCCCCTGTCCCAGCTTGAGCCATAGCCGCTTTTTATCGTAATCTCTCTCTTTTCAGGCATCTTTGTGAAAATATTGATTACGCCGCCCATGGCATAACCACCGTACAGGCTCGAAAACGGACCTTTGACCACTTCAATCCTTTCCACATCCTCCGGCGCAAGACTACCCCACTGCACGGAACCGGTATAGGCGTTGTTTAAAGTGATTCCATCCATCAGGATCAAGGTGCGGTTCTGCCCTGAAAAGCCCCTCAAAGCAACATCTGCCAGTGTATCCATAAGCCCCTTTCCCCGTCTGTTAAAAACACCTGAAACAGTATTCATCGCCTTATCTACGGTTTTGATATTTTTCTTTTCCATATCATCCTTTGTAACCACAGAAATGCTTCCCGGTGCAACCCCTATCTCTTTTTCCGTCCTCGTAGCAGTAACCACAATCTCCTCCAGTGTAGCGGTATTTCCTTCCGCTAAAACAAGGGTGGGAATTAACAGAAAGGTAAACAATAAAACGCAGGTAGTGAATAGTTTTAATAGATTTTGATACTTCATCTTTTCCTCCCTCGAGAAAATTTTTGGTTTGTGAATTTTCTGGATAAGTCTTCCGGCTTAGGGCAGTGTGCTGAAAAATCGTAGATTTTTCAGCGGATTCCTACTTGCTGACCTTCCCGAAGAAGTTGTCTCCCTTCAGTGGTTCTCCACAAAAAGGTGGCTCAACTTTCGTTCCCATTACGGCTGCGGGGCAGCGGAGGATTTTCACCTCTCTTCCCTGACATCCAGGAATGTTGTCAGTTTTCAAAAAATTATTTCAGGTATTTATCTTTTTCATCAATAAGGAGATTTGCTTCTATCCTGTGCATTATTAATTGGTGTTACCTTTTTAGAAAAGATAACACTATAATATACGGCTTGATAGTTTTTGTCAATATTAAAAAAACGCTATCGTCAAATCTTTTAACTTTTATACGATCCACCCATATCTTGACCTTAATCTAAATTTGACATAAACTAATTGCGTAGTCAGAAATGATAAACTCTATATGAATGGTAGCACTTCCCTAAAGTGCTCCATAAAAAGGAGACGGTTATGTTTAAAGGTTCAATTGTAGCAATAGTTACACCGTTTAAAGACAATAAGATTGATGAAAAGTCGCTCTGCGACCTCATTGAGTGGCATATCTCCGAGGGAACTAACGGGATAGTGCCATGTGGCACCACAGGGGAATCATCCACACTGGATTATGATGAACATTACAGGGTTATAGAGATAACAGTTAAGACTGTTAATGGAAGGATTCCTGTTATTGCAGGGACAGGGGCAAATTCAACAGATGAAACCATAATGATTACCAAGAGGGCAAAAGAAATGGGTGCAGACGGAGCCCTCTTAGTTACGCCTTATTATAATAAGCCCACACAGGAAGGCTTATATCAACACTATAAAAAAGTAGCAGAGACAGTTGACATCCCAATTATTTTATATAATGTCCCAAGCCGCACAGGTGTAAACCTCCTTCCTTTTACAGTCGCAAGGCTTGCCGAGATAAAGAACATCATCGGAATTAAAGAGGCAACAGGCGATATGAAACAGGTAAGTGAAATAATCCGTTTATGTGGAGATGCATTTACTGTTTTATCAGGCGATGATTTTACAACCCTGACCTTACTTGCACTTGGAGGAAAGGGTGTAATATCTGTTTCAGCAAATGTCTCTCCAAAAGATGTCTCCCGGATGTGCAGGGCATGGGAGGACGGAAATGTAGAGGAGGCAAGGAGGATTCATTTTAAACTTGAACCCTTAAACCACGCAATGTTTATAGAGACAAATCCTATACCTGTAAAGACCGCCTTAAGTATGATGGGGAAGATTGAGGAGGAATTCAGGCTGCCGTTATGTCCAATGAGCAAAGCAAATAGGGAAAAATTAAGGGAAACCCTTATAAATTATGGATTGCTTTAAGGGCTGGCAGAAAAAAGGGGAAATATAGCTTGAAAATGAAATCCCTTTTCTGGTATCCTTTAGTAGGAAGAGTCTACCTGCCTTGTGCGTGATAGAGGAAAAAACTTGAACCGACAATCAGTCAAGTTAGGGAGCCAGCGTAAGGCAAGTGTGAGCGCCCCAATTCGTAGGGGGAGGCCTAATCTTGCCTTCAAGGCACCCACCTTTAATCAGGGTTCAAGATTTTCTACCTACACGGCAAGGTGGGTATTGGAGGAAAGACTTAGCCTTCTGGCCTTGACAGATAAGATTTTTGGGGAAGGATGCAAATGTTAGCAGGGTTTCATAGCCCTATAAACAATATATTTCCTGAATTCAGAAGGGACCTTAACAGGGACTCTCCCATAAAGAAAAATCTGCAAAAGCTTATTTTACTCCCCTTTTAATTCTCCTGTCATAGGCCAGCCTGAGGAGGCAGGTAAGAGAATACCAATTTTTTAATCCATCAGAAGAGGCTTAAGAAGAGGAGGATTATTTCCATGATCTGGTATCTGTATATCTTAATAGCACTAACAGTCGGACTGCTTCTTGGGCTTGCTATATCTAAAAAAGGCATCACTAAAAGACTCAAAGGGGAGGCTCAAAGACTCCTTGAGGAAGCCCAACGGGAGGCAGGGAGAATAAGAAAAGAGGCAGAGCTTGAAGTTAAAGACAGAATATTTCACGCAACGGCTGAGGCTGAGAAGGAATTAAAAGAGCGTCGCTTAGAGCTTAACCAGCTTGACAGGAGGCTCTACCACAAAGAAGTAACACTTGACAGAAGGCTTGAACACCTTGAAAGAAAAGAAAGTGAGCTTAACCGAAGGGAAAAGGACCTCCTTAATAAGGAAAAGGCCCTCAATGAAAAGGTGCAAAACTATGACAAGCTGATTAAAGAGCTGACCGCATTGCTTGAGCGGCTTTCAGGGCTTAGTGCCGAGGAGGCTAAAAAAGAGCTTCTTGCAAGGGTTGAGGAGGAGTCTAAATTTGAAGCACTCAAGATAGCAAAGAGGATTGAAGATGAGGCAATAGAGACAGCCGACAGAAAGGCAAAGGAGATATTAAGCCTTGCAGTACAGCGTTATGCAGGTGACTATGTTGGAGATATTACCGTATCTACAGTCACCCTCCCAAACGATGAGATGAAGGGCAGGATAATCGGCAGAGAAGGAAGAAATATCAGGGCACTTGAGGCTGCTACAGGTATTGAACTTCTAATAGATGATACTCCTGAGACTGTCCTGCTTTCAAGCTTTGACCCTATCCGCAGGGAAATAGCAAGAATCTCCCTTGAGCGTCTCATAGCGGATGGCAGGATTCATCCAGCAAGGATTGAGGAGGTCGTGGAAAAGGTTAAAAAAGAGATTGAGGCGACAATCAAGGAAGAGGGCGAGCGGGCAGTCTTTGAGCTGGGGCTTCACGGTATTCACCCAGAGCTTATAAAACTCATTGGAAGGCTCCGTTACAGGACATCTTATGCACAGAATGTCCTTCAACACTCAAAAGAAGTGGCATACTTAGCAGGTATAATGGCTGCAGAGCTTGGCGTTGATGTAAAGCTTGCAAAGAGGGCAGGCATCCTACACGATATAGGCAAGGCGGTTGACCATGAGGTTGAAGGCTCACATCAGGCAATAGGTGCAAGCCTTGTAAAAAAATACGGAGAGGGTATCAAGGTGGTCAATGCCATTGAGGTTCATCATGAAGATGGAGACCCTCTAACTGTAGAGGCGTCTCTAATAGCTGCAGCCGATACCCTTTCAGCTGCAAGACCAGGTGTGAGAAAAGAGACCATTGAGAGTTATCTCAAGCGCCTTGAAAAATTGGAGGAGATTGCAACCTCCTTTAACGGCGTAGAGAGATGCTATGCCATTCAGGCTGGAAGGGAGATAAGGATTATTGTAAAGCCTGAAGAGGTCAGCGATGAGCTATGTGCTGAGATATCAAGAAATCTGGCAAGAAAGATTGAGGCGGAGCTCGCCTATCCAGGACAGATAAAGGTCACAGTAATAAGAGAGTCCAGATATGTGGAATATGCAAAATGAAAGTCCTATTCATCGGTGACATTGTAGGTAAGGCAGGAAGGAAGGCACTAAGCGCAGGAATCTCTAAGATAGCAGGAAAGGAAGGGATAGACTTCGTAATAGCCAATGTAGAGAATGCCGCCGGAGGCTTTGGTATAACAGAAGATGTGGGAAAGGAGATCTTTTCTTCAGGCGTTGATGTGCTTACATCCGGCAATCATATATGGGACAAGAAAGAGGCAGTCACATATATTACCAAAGAAGACAGACTATTAAGACCGGCAAATTATCCTGAGGGCGCCCCCGGGCATGGAAGTCTTATTATGAATGCGAGAAATACAGTTAAGATTGCCGTGCTTAACATCTCTGGAAGGGTATTTATGGGTCATATGGATTGCCCCTTTCAGGTTGCAAAGAGAGAGATAGCAAGGCTAAAGACAGAGACCAATATAATTATTGTTGATTTCCACGGAGAGGCTACTTCTGAGAAATCGGCATTTAGCTACTTCTTTGATGGAGAAGTCTCTGCTATAATAGGCACGCACACACATGTTCAAACCGCAGATGAGAAGATATTACCCAAGGGCACTGCCTTTATAAGTGATGTTGGAATGACAGGACCTGTGGATTCAATTATTGGAATAAAAAAAGAACAAATAATATGGAGGTTTCTTACGCAGATACCCCAGCGTTTTGAGACAGCAAAGGGACCTGCCCTTTTTTCTGCTGTTCTGATTGATATAGATTCCGTGACAGGACACGCCACTGAGATTCAGCGGCTACAACTTAACTTTCCTTAAATTTTAATTTATTTTACTGCAGCCTTCAGTGCCTTGCCGGCTGTGAACTTCGGAGTCTTCACAGCAGGAATCCTGATCTCTTCGCCTGTCCTTGGATTACGACCCTTTCTCGCCTTTCTTCTAACAGTGGAAAAAGTGCCAAAACCAACAAGTGTTACCTTCTCACCCTTTTTCAGGGCCTTCTTGATTCCGTTTAGCACAGAATCAACGGCTTTCCCAGCAGCGGCCTTTGAAATCTTTGCGCCTTCTGCTACTGCATCAATAAGCTGAGCCTTTGTCATGGGGATTCTCCTTTCTTTTTAGGATTTACAGGTTATTAAGAAAACTGTAATCGTAAAAAAGATACAGCATAGATTGGCATTTGTCAATAGTTTTTTAATCTTAAAACATAAAAAAATTTTAAGCAAGATTCATACTAATAACTAAACTGGTCATTGGGTATTTATATCAAACACATAAGGTAAGAGCTCATTTAAAGAATATTTTTTGATACCGCTTGCACTTACTATGTATAAATCAATATCTTTAGCAAATTCCCACAGCATCTGCCTGCATGAGCCACAGGGATAACAATATCCTTTATCACTGGAGACGATAGCCATAGCCTTAAAGGACCGTTCACCCTCTGATAATGCCTTAAGTAACGCTACCTTTTCAGCACATGCACTCAGCATAAGTGAATGTCCTTCAATGTTACAACCGGCATAAATCTTACCTTTCTCTGTCAGGATAGAGGCACCGACCTTAAATCCCGAGTAAGGAGCAATTGTGTTTCTCATCGCCTTCTCTGCGGATTTGATGAGCTTATTTATAAGTCTTTCCATCCCAGTTCCCCTTGAACTATTTACTCATTGGTTATTTTCCTTTAAGCAGTTCTATATATTCCAGTGCCTCTTTGCGCCTTTTGATGTCATCACTTTTCTCAAACACTACCTTAAAGTGCTCAATTGCCTTTTTCTTATCGCCTACTCTCAAGTAGGCACTACCAAGTTCCCAGTGGCCCTCTATATACTCAAGGTCAACCGCAACTGCCTTTTTGAACTCCTCTATCGCCTGATTATCATTACCGAGCTTTACATGTATAAGCCCTGAGACATAGAGTGCCCGTGGAAAATCAGGGTATCTCACAAGGGCATTTTTAATGGCACTCATTGCATTCACATAATCGCCCTTTTTATAAAAGGCATATCCCATATTTGTATATGCCCTTTCTGGAGTGGGATAAAGGGGATTTTTTAATGCCATCCGGAAATACTCTATTGCCTCATCCCAACGCTCCATCCTCACATATGTTACACCCATGTTGTTCATAGCCTCTGAGTAATTCGGCTCTATTGCTATTGCCTGTCTGTAATAGGAGAGTGCCTCATCATATTTTTCAAATTCCGTGCTGATAAGACCGAGGGCATTGAGGGAGTCTTTATCCTTGGGATTTAATTTAATTGCCTTCTGAAACTCTATAAAGGCATCAGCAAGCCTTCCCCCTATTAAGTGAGAAATACCTAACTTATAATAAACCTCTGCCCTTTTTATATCCTCAATATCCGGGGTAGTTGCACACGATACGAGTAATACAGTGAATAGTGAACAGTGAATAGTGAACAGAATTATACGGACTATTTTACTCAAAGATTAAGCCTCCTGATAATTCTCTTAACCATATCAGAAACCTTAAAAGAATTCAAGGATTTCAAGCTCGGAACGAACCTCCGACTACTTTAGCCTTAAGGCGCCTCAACAATGCCTCCCAATTACAGGTATTCAGGATGTCTTTTTTCTCAAGCCACCCTCTCCTTGCAATGCCTATACCATAAACCATATAGTCAAATTGTGAGCTTATATGTGTATCTGTGTTTACAACAATCAGGACACCCATCTCCTTTGCCCTCTTCACATGTATATCGGTTAAGTCAAGCCTTAAGGGATATGCATTTATCTCTATGGCAGTGCCTGTCTGCAGGGCAGTTTTCAGGAACTCATCCATATCAATTTCATAGGCATCCCTTTCCCCAATCAGCCTTCCTGTAGGATGGGCAATTATTGATATATAAGGATTCTTCATGGCAGATATGAGTCTCCCTGTTAAGTGCCTCCTCTCCTGCCTGAAACCTGAGTGTATTGAGGCAATGACTATATCCAATTCCCTGAGAACCTCATCAGGATAATCCAACGACCCATTACTTCTTACATCCACCTCAATCCCTGAAAGGAGTCTAAAGCCCCTTAATCTCTTATTTATTGCCTTTATCTCTTTTGCCTGCTCAAGAACTTGCTCTATGGTCATTCCCCTTGCAACACCCAATCCCTTTGAGTGGTCAGTAATGGCAATATATTCATATCTCCTCTTTTTTGCTTCATCAATAAGTTCTTCAAGATCATGGCTCCCATCACTCCATCTTGTATGCACATGGATGTCCCCACGGATATCTCTGAGTTCTACAAGCTCGGGCAGTCTCCCATTGAGGGCTGTCTCAATCTCCCCCATATCTTCCCTCAGCTCAGGCTGTATGAATGGAAGCCCGAGGGCCTTATAGACATCGGCTTCATTTCTGCCCCCAATCTTCCTCCCTGTATTCAGCTTAAATACTCCATATTCATTTATCTTGAGCCCCTTCTTCATAGCCATCTCTCTTATCCTTATGTTATGTGCCTTGCTTCCAGTAAAATAGGCTAAGGCAGCACCAAAGGAGTCCTCATCAACCACCCTTAAGTCAACCTGGATGCCTTCATGTGTAACAATGCTTGATTTTGTTGGACCATGCATGAGCACCTCTTTTGCCTGGGACAGATGAACAAAGGCATCCATCACCTTCTTTGGGTCCCTTGAGGTTGCAAGTATATCAATATCCTTTATGGTGTCCTTCCAGCGTCTGAGACTTCCTGCAACATTTAACTCTCCTACAGGGGCATCTCTTCTGAGTTTCCTCATTATCTCTTCTGCAATGGGAAGGACGCGTCCAATGGGTTGTCGCTCTGTGCGTCTCCGTATCATCTCAATCCCCTTGAGGATGTTTTCCTCTGTCTTTGCCTGAATCCCTGGAAGCCCCTTAAGCCTCCCCTCCTTTGCAAGTCTTTCAAGGTCATCAATGCCTCTTATTTTAAGTCTATCAAAAAGCAATTTTGCTGTCTTTGGACCAACACCTGGAACTCCGAGAAGCTGAAGAAGTCCTGTGGGGACCTCTTTTTTTAGCTCCTCGTAGAACCTGAGATGTCCTGTATTTATATACTCCATAATCTTGCCTGCAAGGTCCTCCCCGATGCCCGGAATCCCTGTAAGCTCCTCCACTGATGCCTCGGCAATGTCCTTTGTGAATCCATCTATATTCTGCGCAGCCCTTCTGTAAGCCCTGACCCTGAATGGATTCTCTCCCTTTATCTCAAGGATGTCTGCAATCTCATTGAAGATCCTTGCGATTTCCTGATTCTTCATGATTTAAGTATATACCAGATAAACCCCCTTAGAAGTTGAGCATTCTAAGGTGAAAAGTTAAGGGAATATCAAGGGTTTTCATTACTTGAAGAGGCCCAAAAAATCTACAGAATAACCTTATTAAGTGGATACTCCACAATCCCTGAGGCACCTGCTGATTTAAGCCTAGGGATAAGGTCACGAACAATCCTCTCATCAATCATAACCTCAAGGGCATACCAGCCCTCCTGAAAGAGTGGTGAGATTGTTGGAGAGTGCATAGCAGAAAGAAGACTTACTACCCGTTTAAGAGACTTAACAGGCACATTCATTTTAAGCCCAACCTTCTCCTCTGCAGATAGTGCCCCCTTGAGGAGCATGGCTATATTTTCCATCTTCTGCCTCTTCCACCTATCACGCCATGACTTTTTGTTTGCAATGAATCTGGGGGTTGACTCAAGGATAGTATCAATAATCCTCAGGTTATTTGCCTTAAGAGATGCGCCTGTCTCTGTAAGCTCTACAATTGCATCAGCAAGATAGGGTGGCTTTACCTCAGTTGCCCCCCAGGAGAAATCTACCTTAGCCTTTATCCCCTTAGACTTAAGATATCTTTTTGTAAAACTGACAAGCTCTGTTGCAATCCTTTTGCCTTCAAGGTCTTTGATTGTCTTTACATTAGAGCTATCCGGCACTGCAATAACCCATTTCACAGGTCTTAAGCCCTCTTTTGCATAGGTAAGCTCTGCAACCTCATAAACATCTGCCCCCTGCTCAAGTATCCAGTCCCTGCCTGTGACACCACAATCAAGGATGCCGTCCTCCACATATCTTGTCATCTCCTGAGCCCTTATGATCATTGCCTCTATCTCAGCGTCATTAACCTGTGGATAATAAGAGCGGGCATTTAGAGATATCTGATAGCCTGCCTTTTTGAACAATCTTAATGTCTGCTCCTGAAGGCTCCCCTTGGGAAGCCCAAATTTTAAGATCTTGCCCATATCTTATATACTTGATCATTAATAATACATGACAAAAATAGAATAAGTCAAAATACACCCCTGAACTCCTCCTCTGCCTCTTTCACAATTTCCTCAGGATTATCAATGTATTTGGGTGAAAAGTGGAAGGGAACCATCTTCACAACCTCTGCCTCCTTTGCAAGCCTGCCTGCCTCCTTAGCTGTAAGATGATACCGTTTCTTTGCCCTGTCTCTGTCTCTGTCCAGAAAGTATGCCTCAATGAAAAGGATATCCGAGCCTCTTACAATCTCTATAATCCTTCTCTTATTCTCCTCACTGCCAATAGCATCAACCACATAAGAGACCTTCTGCCCCTTTGTAATTGTCACAATCTCCATTAATTCCTTAAGCCTCCTACCCATTATCTCAAATTCGGGATGAATCTCCGATGAGGTCAGTCCTGAATCCTTAGCCCTTATAGCCTTTTTGAGCTTTCCAATCCATGGTCCAACCGGAAGGTTTAATTCATTAAGTTTAACCTTATTAATATTTATATGGTAGTCTTCCTCAAGGCTAAATGCCAAACACGGAATCTGATGGTCAAGGATAGCCACCCTGACCTTAAAAGATTCATCCCTCAGAAGGAGACCATCAAAGGGCAAAGATACTGTATCCTCACACTTAAAAGAATTCCTAGCCTTGAAGATTCCCTTTGTGAGGGCCCCTTCATTAACCTCTACCACTTCAATAATAAGGGGATAATCCCCTATGATATTCCATGTATAACCCCTGAGTTTGCCTTCTATACAGTTAAGAAATCCCTGTGGTCCATAAAGCCTGAGGGGTCCTTCCTTCATCAGGTAAAGCCTCAGGATACTGTCAAGGCCAATGAAATGGTCAACATGGGTGTGGGATATAAAGATATCGCTTATCTTTAAGGCATCCCTTGGAGAAAGGCTTGTGGTAAAACCTGAATCAAAAAGTATTGCCCTGCCTTCCCTGAGGAGCCTCACATAAAGTCCAGGGTCATCAAAGGGGCCATTTAGTAACCTTGCATGAAAAGAGGGCTTCATGCAGAAATTATAGCTTAAATAGTGATATAATGATAGAGTTAGGGAGGTGCTTCAATGCCCGAATTGAGAAAGGACCCCGTTACAGGCAGATGGGTCATAATATCAGTTGAGAGGGGTAAAAGACCTCTGGAGTATGGTATAAGGACATCCCCTAAGAAAGGGGGATTCTGCGCCTTCTGTGCCGGGCATGAACACACGACACCACCTGAGATTATAGCCTTCAGACCTGATGGAAGCAGACCAAATACCCCTAACTGGACACTCAGGGTTGTTCCAAATAAATTCCCCGCACTCCGCATAGAGGGGAACTTGAATAAAGTGGGCGAAGGCATTTATGATAAGATGACGGGTATTGGCGCCCATGAAGTAATAATAGAAAGCCCTGACCATAATGCCACCTTAAGTTCAATGCCTGTAAAAGCAGTTGAAGATGTGCTCTGGGCTTATTACCTAAGGGTTTCAGACCTCAAGAAAGATAAACGGCTAAAGTATGTGGTTGTCTTTAAAAATGAGGGCGAGGCAGCAGGTGCATCCCTTGAACACACACACTCCCAGCTCATAGCACTCCCCATTGTGCCACGACAGGTAGTGGAAGAACTTGAGAATGCAAAAAACTATTATGAGCTCAAAGAACGGTGTGTCTTCTGTGATATAATCCGCCAGGAATTAGAAGCCAGGGTAAGGATAGTTTCTGAGAATAGGGATTTTATATCCATTGCGCCCTTTGCCCCGAGGGCTCCATTTGAGACATGGCTCCTACCCAAGAGACATCACTCCAGTTTCTCTCCTCAGGGAGATTTCTCCATGTTAGCGGAAATGCTGCAGCGGACCATAAGGCAGATGAACAGGGTGCTTGAGGAGCCTCCTTATAACATGATGCTTCACACATCACCATTTGAGGATGAAGTAAATGAGTATTATCACTGGCATCTTGAAATAATGCCAAAACTCACAAAGGTTGCGGGCTTTGAATGGGGCTCAGGCTTCTATATAAATCCAACGCCTCCTGAAGAGGCTGCAAAATTCATGAGAGAGGTAAAGATATGAAGATACTTATCGTAACCCCTGAGGCATTACCCTTTATAAAGACAGGTGGTCTTGCAGATGTAATAGGTGCACTTATTGATGAGTATACGAAGATGCGGATGACTGTATCAGTAATCCTTCCTTTTTACAGAGAAATCAAAAAGAATGCCAGGGCCTTTGGTATCAAACCAACAGGCAGAGAAATAACCGTGCCCTTAGGTGAGAGTGTTGAAAAGGGTATGATATGGGAAGGGAAGACCACCAAAGGTGCATCAGCATATTTTATAGAAAACGATAAATTCTATGACAGGGATGAGCTATACGGAACTCCGGAAGGTGACTTTCCTGACAATGCCTCTCGTTTCATCTTCTTTGCCCGTGGCGTGCTTGAGGCATTAAGGGTATTAAAAATTAATATTGATATTATCCACTGCAATGACTGGCAGACAGGATTAATACCTGTATATATAAAGACAATTTACAGGAATATCTTTCCAGAGACCCAAACCCTCCTGACAATCCATAACCTTGGCTATCAGGGTATATTCTGGGCACCTGATATGCCTCTTACAGGGCTTGGATGGGAGATGTTCAATATAGAGGCATTAGAGTTTTATGGCAAAATAAATTTCTTAAAAGGTGGCATTATTTTTGCGGACATAATAAACACTGTAAGTGAAAATTATGCTAAAGAAATCTTAACCGAGGAATATGGTTTTGGTCTTGATGGTGTGTTGAGAAAAAGGGGCAAAGACCTCTATGGAATCTCTAATGGCATTGACTACAATGAGTGGAACCCTGAGAAGGATAGGCTTATCCCAACCAGATATAGCAGGAAGGCTTTATCAGGAAAGGCGATATGTAAAAGCGCTCTTCAAAAGGCATGCGGGTTCTCTCAAGACAGGTCTCTCCTCATCGGAATGGTTACAAGGTTTTCAGCACAAAAGGGGCTTGACATTGTAGCAGATGCCATGGAGGGAATAATTAACATGGGGGCGCAGGTAGTGATCTTAGGTAAAGGAGATGAGCCCTTTCAGAGGATATTTTTAGAGCTTCAGGAAAAATATCCACGACAGCTTTCTGTCACCATAGGCTTTGACAATACCCTTGCCCACAGGATTTATGCAGGCTCTGATATTTTTTTAATGCCTTCAAGATATGAGCCCTGTGGACTGGGACAGCTTATTGCCATGCGTTATGGCACAATCCCTGTTGGAAGGAAGGTAGGAGGGCTTGCTGACACAATCATCCCCTATGACCCATCAAAAGGTAGAGGCACAGGATTCTTATTTGAGGACTACTCAAGGGATGAGCTTCTCAAGACAGTTAAAAATGCAATCACCCTATTTAATGATAAAAGGCACTGGCTTAAGATTAGAAGGAATGCCATGTCAGAGGACTTTTCATGGCGAAAGTCAGCAGAAAGATATATCTCTCTTTACAAAAAGGCATTGGAGAAAACCATAAACCCCGGCCTTAATAATGAATGAACATTTTCTTTCTAACAGGGTAAACTCTAATTATGGCTAAAACCGTGATTCGTTCCGAGCTTGAACAGAGGCTTCTACAGGCAGAGATTCTCCTCAAGGTTTCCGAGATAGCCGATTCAACACTTGAGTTAAAAGAGATTCTTAATAGAACCACTCACCTCATAGCAGATACCTTAAAAAAGGATGCCTGCTCTATCTATCTTATAAAGAATGGAAGGATATGTCTTGAAGCCACAAAAGGTTTGAGAAAGGAGGCTGTAAGCAAGGCCTGTCTTGCAATTGGAGAGGGTGTGGTGGGATGGGTGGCGCGGGAATTTCAGCCACTCGCAGTAGAAGATATAAGAAAAGAGCCAAGATTCAAGGAAATCCCCATTACAGGTGCGAGTGATTTCCTCTCAATGCTTGCTGTGCCAATCATGAGAGATGAGGGGATATTGGGTGTTATAACGCTTCAGACACGAGAGCCTTATCTCTACAGTCAGGATGAGATTAATCTCCTTACAATAATCTCCCATAATATAGGCTCTGCAATAAGAAATGCGGAGCTTTACAGAAATGCCAGGGCAAGATTTGATGAATTAAAGAGCATTCATGAGGTTGGTAAGGCCATAACATCCATCTTAAGTATGGATATGCTCCTCCCATATATATGTGAGAAGGTATCAAAGCTCCTCAATGCAAGGGGTTGTATACTAAGGCTTATTGAGGAAGGGCAGGTGGTGATAAAGGCATCTTATGGCTTGCCAGAGGAAATTAAGGAGGCAATGACCCTCTCCCTGGGAGAAGGGATTGCAGGATGGGTAGCCCAGACAGGAGAGCCTCTATTAGTAGATGATGTCCTCAAGATGCCAGAGAATCTCCGCATCCCGGCAATTGATGCAACCTCTGTGCTATGTGTCCCGCTTAAGATTGGTGAGCGTATAATCGGGACCTTAGGTCTTTATGATAAGAGGGGTGAAGAGGGAATCACAACATTTACACAAGATGACCTTGAGCTATTAATGACATTTGCCTCAGTATCAACAATTGCAATTGAAAATGCTAGGCTTCATGACACTATGAGAGAGACAAAGGAGTATCTTGAAAGCCTCATAAATAACTCTGCTGATGCCATTATTACCTCAGATACAGAAGGAATAATTACCTCATGGAACAAAGGGGCTGAAAGGATTTACGGTTACCAGAAGGAAGAGGTCCTAGGGAAATTTCTTCCAATGGTTCCACAATTTCTGATAGAGGAGGAGAAGGTCCTAACAGAGAAGGTAAAGCAGAAGGAAACAATAAGAAAAGAGACACTGAGACAGACAAAAGATGGAAGACTGATAGAGGTAAGCCTTACACTTTCTCCAATCATTGACTCATCAGGCAATGTGATAGGTATAAGTGGAATCTCAAGAGACATTTCAGAGAGAAAAAGGATTGAAAGGGAGTTAACAAGAAAACATCAGGAACTGGAAAGATTGTTTTTTATAAACTCGGTTGTCAGAAGTACCCTTGAGCTTGACAGGCTACTCAGAATGATTCTTGCTGTAATTACAATGGGTGATGGTCTTGGATTTAACAGGGCAATACTCTTTCTTGTAGATGAGTCAGGAAATATTCTTAAGGGAGTAATGGGTGTGGGGCCTGCAAGCCATGAGGAGGCAGGAAGGATATGGGTTTCTCTGGGAGGTAAAAGCCTTGAAACCATTATAGAAGAGATAGAAAGCACTCCTTTAAGGAAAGACTCCTATATAGATAAAATAAGCCAGAACATAACCATAGAGCTTAGTGAAGATTGTATCCTCTCTCAATGTATCAGAGAGAAAAAGCCTATCAATGTCCCCGATGCTAAGAGAGAACCTTTAGTAAGGCCTGTTTTAATTCAAGAGCTCAAGACAGAGGCATTTGGCGTTGTCCCCTTAATTGCCAAAGACAGGGCAATCGGACTTATATGGGTTGATAACCTCTTTACAAGAAGGGAAATAAAAGATGAGGATCTACAGCTTTTAATGGCATTTACAAGCCACATAGCACCTGCCATAGCAGGTGCAAGGCTCTTTGAGGAGGTCTCACTCGCACAATCTGAGCTTAAAAACATATTTGAATCAATCTCTGACATGCTCTACCTTACGGATAAGGACTACAATATAAGAGATGTAAATTCCGCAGTGGTGAAAAGGCTCGGAAAACCTGAGGAGGAAATCATTGGCAAAAAGTGTTATGAGGTATTCCATGGAAAAGACAAGCCATGGGATATGTGCCCTCACCACAAGACCTTAAGCACAAAAAAACCCCATATTGAAGAGATAGGAGACCCCCATCTCGGTGGCATTTTTATTGTCTCAGCCTCCCCCATCTTTGACTCCCAAGGAAACCTCTTAGGAACTGTTCATATCTCAAGAGATATAACAGAGCTTCAGGAATTAAGGGAGCGTCTCAGCGCATCTGAAAAAATGGCAGCCTTGGGAGAAATGGCTGCAAGGGTTGCGCACGAGATAAGAAATCCCCTTGTGTCAATAGGTGGTTTTGCACGAATGATTGAAAAGCAGGTTAGCGGGGACCTCCATGATTATGCAGTTATCATCGCTGATGAGGTCAATAGACTTGAAGGGGTATTAAAAAACATTTTGGACTTTGCAAAGGCACCAACAAAAATAACAAAAGAGAGGGTAAACATAAATGAGATAGTGAATAATACTATAGATTTTGTTGCCCATGCGATATTAGAGAAAGGCAACACCATAATTAAGGACCTATCAAGCTCACCCCTGATTGTAAAGGTAGACCCTGAGAGGACAAAAGAGGCACTACTCAATATCATCACCAATGCCAATCAGGCAACAGAGCACGGGGCAGTTCTCATAAAAACATGGCAGGAAGGAAAAGAAGCGATTATAGAGATCTCAGATACAGGCTATGGCATTAAACAGGAAGACCTAAAAAATATTTTTAAACCATTCTTTACAAAAAGACCATACGGAATAGGGCTGGGGCTTGCAATAACTAACAAGATTATTGAAGAGCTGGGCGGCAGGATTGAAGTTGAAAGTGTGTGGGGAGGAGAAAGGTTCATTGATAAAGAGGGTAATTTAACAGGGGAGGGAGGGACAACATTCAAAATCTATCTGCCATTAGAGGAGACATAAAAACCATTGTAAGTGTCAGTAAAAGATTAATCTGTAATGTCCTCTGACACTGAGAAAGGAGGAAGCCATGAAGGTCCTTGTTGTAGATGATGATGCACATATTCAGCGTCTTTACAGAGAAGAACTACAAGGAGAGGGTTATGAGGTCCTGATTGCAGGCACAGGGGAAGAGGCGCTCAGATTATTTGAAAATAACCATCCTGATATTGTCACCCTTGATATACTTATGCCTGACATAGACGGGATAACACTCCTCAGGAGGATGAAGGAAAGGCGCACGGAGACCCCAATCATTATGTTAACAGCCTATGATTACAGGGATGATTTCTCAGTCTGGGCATCCGAGGCATATATCGTAAAGTCATCAGACCTGACCGAATTGAAGGGAACGATTAAACAACTGCTCAATAAATAACCCTGCCTCCGTCAGCAAATTTTCGCTTACGCTAAAATTTGCAGTAGTTAGTAATTTGTAGTTTGTAATTTGGAAAGAAAAATAGAAAACTTAAAAATAAAAGCGAAAGAAAAAAGGGGACGGTTCTATTTATTTGAAAATTGCATCTAACCAAGTGTCAGCGTTTTATTATTTAAATAGAACCGTCCCCTTTATTTATTTTTTATGTTGGAAGTTATCAAATAGGCTTTGGCCCTTATCGCCCTGCAGAGATTTCTGTCCTTACCACTCAGTCCTGTAATTTGGCGCTTCTTTAGTGATTATGACATCATGGACATGGCTTTCCCTAAGACCTGCAGGTGTTATCCTTACAAATCTTGCCTTTTTGTGGAGTTCTTCTATATTTTTACATCCACAATAGCCCATTCCAGCCTTGAGCCCTCCAACGAGCTGATAAACACTTGCACTGAGTGGTCCTTTGTATGGAACCCTGCCCTCAACACCTTCAGGGACAAGTTTTTCAGCTTCAACTCCCTCCTGAAAATATCTATCCCTTGAGCCTGTCTCCATGGCACCGAGAGAGCCCATTCCCCTGTAGACCTTGTAACTACGACCCTGGAAAAGCACCAGCTCTCCAGGGCTTTCATCTGTGCCTGCAAAGAGACCTCCTATCATCACGGAGCTTGCACCTGCAGCAAGTGCCTTTGGTATATCACCGGAAAACTTAATGCCTCCATCCGCAATAACAGGTATATTTGAAGCCTGAGCTACTTTTGAGCAGTCCATTATTGCTGTAAGCTGGGGGACACCAGCACCAGCAACAATCCTTGTTGTGCAAATAGAGCCGGGCCCTACGCCAACCTTGACAGCACTGGCACCTGCCTCTATCAGCTCTGCGGTGGCCTCAGCGGTTGCCACATTGCCTGCTATGATTTCCAGTTGTGGAAAGCCCTTTCTTAATTGCCTGACTGTATCAATGACAGCCTTTGAGTGCCCGTGGGCGGTGTCAACCACAATAACATCTGCATTTGCCTTATACAAAACCTCTGCACGTGCTATTCCTTCCTCACCAACACCCACTGCTGCACCAACCCTTAGCCTGCCAAGTTCATCCTTGCATGCCAGTGGATATTTTTTTCTCTTTTCAATGTCCTTTATGGTTATAAGTCCGATAAGATTGAAATCCTTATCAACAATAGGGAGTTTTTCAATCCTGTGTTCATGAAGTGTCTTTTGAGCCTCTTCTAAGGTGGTTCCCTGAGGCGCTGTTATAAGAGCCTTCTTTGTCATAACCTCAGAGACCCGTTTCTGCATATTCGTCTCAAACCTGAGGTCCCTGTTGGTGAGTATTCCAACAAGTCTTCTGCCTTTTGTGATGGGGACACCTGAAATCCTGTATCTCTCCATAATGGCAAGGGCGCTGGAGACTCTCTCATCTGGTTCCAGTGTGATGGGGTCTACTATCATTCCGCTCTCTGATTTTTTTACCTTATCCACTTCAGCGACCTGTGCCTCTATGGACATTGCGCGGTGAATGACCCCTATACCACCTTCCCTTGCAATAGCAATGGCGAGGTTGGCTTCTGTAACTGTGTCCATGGCAGCGCTTACAAGGGGTATATTGATCTTTATGTTTTTAGTAAGGTAGGTGCTTACATCAACATCTCTTGGTAAAACAGATGATCTTGCAGGCAGAAGAAGCACATCATCAAATGTAAGCCCTGATTTTATATTCTCCTCTAACATCAATTATTCCTTTATAGTTTTATTTCTATATATGCCTTTGATCTCAGGTCTTTAATCCACTCCTCGTATTTTAATCTGAATGCCCTCTCAATCAGGATTCTTTTTATTTCTTCTTTTGCCTTCTCAGGACTGGTGAGGTCTAATTTATGTTCAACCTTTATTATGTGAAGACCCAGGGAGCTCCAGAATAGTTTACTGATCTCACCCTCCTTTAAGCTGAATGCCATATCCTCTATCTCCTTGAGGACAGTGCCACGGCTTATATATCCGAGGTCACCACCAAATCTCCTGCTTGCATCTTCTGAATACTCCTCTGCAAGTTTTGCGAAGTCCTGACCTGCCTTAAGTCTCTTTATTATCTCCTGTGCCTTAGCCTCAAGTTGAGGCTCCTCCCTTTTATCCCTCGGTGCATTAAAGAATATCTGTCTTATCCTGACTGATTCTCCCTGGGCATATTTCTCTTTATTTGCATTATAAAAGTCTTCTATCTCCTTATCAGTCACAAACACATTGCTCCTGACCTCGTAATTTATAACCTTTGATAGTAAGATCTGCTCCATTAGCCTTCTCTTATATTCTTCAAGTGTAAATCCCTCGGCATTTAAGGACGCTACAAATTCCTCATCTTTAAGACTATATTTCTTTTTAATATCAGATATTGCTCCTTCTACTTCAGCGTCCTTTACATCAAGCCCTTTTCTACGGGCTTCCTGAAGCTGTAACTTGATATCAATCATACTGTTAAGGAATGTTTTTTCAAGCCCCCTTAATGCCTCCTCCCTGTCCTTAACTGCAAGCCCTTCTATGAGTTCTTTTTCCTCCTGCTCAAGTGAGCGTCTTAACTCACTCCATGTTATAACATCCTCATTTACTACTGCAATAATCCTGTCAAGCAGGATAGCACCATAAGACAGTGAGAAGTGAGAAGTAAGAAGTAAGAAGTGAATCAGAGCTAAAAATATAACCCTCTTCAATTGTGTTCCCCCTTGCATGCAAAGTAATTATGCCATTGTCTGAGATTTTTAATCAAACAGGCTATCTTCTAAAATATATTTCTCTTAGTATCTTCCCAGCACCCCTTGAGATTAAATCTTCCGCAAGTCTGACCCCGAGGGATTCTGCCTCCTCAAGATTGCCTTCAACACGACCCTTTATAATCCTGTCTCCTGAGATGCTTCCAACAAGACCATCTATCACGAGTAACGAGTGACGAGAGAGGAGGGACGAACCTGACTTCTTAACTATTCTCGCATATGCAGCAATTGGCACCTGACAGCCTCCTTCAAGCCTCCTAAGGAATGCCCTCTCTGCACTTATACATATTGAGGTCTCCTCATGATTTAATGGAGCAATGAGGTTATTTATAAGCTCATCATCAATCCTGCATTCTATCCCGATTGCACCCTGTCCTATTGCAGGGATGCTTATGTGTGGTTCAAGGATCTGAGTAATTCTGTGAGACATGCCAAGGCGTTTTAAACCTGCAACTGCAACCACAATACCATCAAATTGTCCTTCATCAAGTTTTCTGACTCTTGTATCAATATTACCTCTTAGTTGGATGATCCTTAAGTCAGGTCTCAGGTTAAGGAGCTGGCATGAACGTCTGAGACTGCTTGTTCCAATGCTTGCACCATGTGGAAGGTCTTTAAAAGGCAGGCTAAAACCTGCGGCTACATTTTCTGACTTCTGGCCTATGAAGGCATCCCTTGGGTCTTCTCTCTCACATATAGCGGCAAGGCAAAGCCCAGGAGGTAAATCAATCGGAATATCTTTCATGCTGTGGACTGCTAAATCTACATCCTTTCTTAAGAGTGCCTCTTCTATTTCTTTCACAAAGAGTCCCTTGCCACCGATCTTTGCTAAGGGGGTATCAAGGATTTTATCTCCTGTGGTTTTTATCTTTTTAAGCTCAATCTCAATATCAGGAGATCTCTCCTTTAGCCTGCTCCTTACATATTCTGCCTGATAGAGTGCGAGCTTACTACCACGGGTTGCAATGATGACCTTATGATTTTTCCCCACCCCTGCCTTAATCAAGGTCTTTATCTCTGATATCCTGAATTTCTTCTTCGGTACGAATCTCTGATGTTATCTCCAGGCCAAAGAGCCTTCTCACGATGTCAACCATCACCTCTTTATCTTCTATTTCAGTTTTTAAAACAGTAGTAGGCATATGCAGGAGTTTGTTGATGATGGAATTTGTCAGTGCCTCTATCTTTTTGAGCTCTTTCTCTCCAACACCATTAAGCCTTCTTGATGTTTTTTCAAATTCCCCTTTTCTTATTGCCTCAGCCTTCTGCCTGAGGGCAACAATAGTAGGCACAGCAGACAGTGACTCCTGCCACCTGAGGAAGGAATCTATTTCCTCATCCACTATCTTTTCAGCCTTCTGAGCCTCTTTATTTCTCTCCTGAATATTTATGTCAATCACACCCTCAAGGTCATCTATATCATAGAGGTAGACATTCTCTATATCGTTGATCTCAGGGTCAATGTTTCTGGGCACAGATATATCAATTATGAACATCGGCTTGTTTTTTCTCTGCCTCATGATTTTATGCATCTCAGCCTTAGAGATGATATAGTGCGGAGCCCCTGTTGAACAGATTACAATATCCGCATGCACAAGGGCTTCATGAAGTTTATCAAACTTTATTGCCCTTCCATTAAACTCTCTGGCAAGCTCTTCTGCCCTCTCATATGTCCTGTTGGTTACGAGGACATTTTTTACTCCATTTCTCAGGAGATGTCTTGAAGCCAACTCAGCCATCTCGCCTGCACCTATAAGCATGAAGGACTCCCTGGATAAGTCTTCAAAGATTTTTTTTGCCAGTTCAACTGCTGCAAAACTTATACTCACAGCAGCATGGGCAATCTTTGTCTCGGTCCTCACCCTTTTTGCCACCGATAGTGCCTTCCTCATCAGCCTGTTGAGTAATACACCTGTGGATTTTCTTTTAAGGGCAAATTCAAATGCGTCTTTTAATTGCCCGAGGATTTGAGGCTCTCCAACTATCATTGAGTCAAGACTTCCTGCAACCCTGAATATATGCCTTACAGCATCTTTGCCTGTATATACATAAAGGGATTTCTCAAGCATGAAGCGGGGGACATTATGAAAATCTGATAGAAAATTTTTGATGCATTCAGCCCCTTCCAGGACATCTCTCACATTGGCATAAATCTCAACCCTGTTACAGGTTGAGAGGATCATATTTTCTTTTAACTGAGAGACACCCTTCAGGGCATCAAGTGCATCACCAAGCTTACCGCCATCAAAGGCTACCTTCTCTCTTATCTCTATCCCTGCTGTTTTGTAATTAAGACCGACTATTAGTATATTGAAGCTCCTCCCAGTGCCGACACTTCGGGATGTGGAGTCTTTTAAATGTAAGGAATTACTCATATTATATTTACTCACTATCGTTCGCTATGCATTTTCATACAAATACATGAAATCCCTTAAGGATGAATCTGACACCAAAGAATGTGAAAATAACTATGACAAACCCCGCAATTGAAAGTATTGAAGCCTTTCTGCCCCTCCACCCCGAGATAAGCCTGAGATGAAGGACAAGGGCATATATAAACCATGTTATAAGGGAGAAGACCTCTTTGGGGTCCCATTGCCAGTATTTGCCAAGTGCTGTGTTTGCCCATAAGGCACCTGTTATTATGGCAAGGGTAAAGAGAGGAAACCCAATGCTTATAAGTCTATAGTTGAGCTCATCAAGGACTTGTAGGTTTGGCAGTCTCTGAAAAAGTCCGCCCAGATGTTTTGACTTGAGAGATCTCTCCTGAAGGAGATACATAATTGCAATGCCAGATGCCACGGCAAAGGCAGCATAGCCTAAAAAAGCTAAGACTGTGTGAATACCGAGCCAGTAGCTCCTGAGCACAGGAGGTACTTCTTTTATCTCTCTTGGGAATATAGAAGATGAAAGCATAAGGATAAAGACAATTGGCATTATAAAAGACCCAAGAAGCCCTAACTTATATCTGTATTCAAGCAGGAAGAATAAGAGCACTATGCACCATCCAAAAAAAGAAGATGCCTCGTGGATGTTAGTAACAGGGATGTATCCTCCCTTGAGATATCTTGCCACAATATTTGCAGTATGAAAGAGAAAACCAATAACTGTAAGTATAAGGATGAGTCTTGATGTTACTTTTGTCCACTTAAAAAGCCCTATGATGCCAAAGACAGCTGCTATAAAATAAAAGGTAAGGGCAAATTCAAAAAGCATGACATTCAGTTCAATTCTCAAAGGTAAGCACTCTTTCTTTAAAAGCAACCGAGGTCACAGTCTCTAATCTTTATCTTTAATTCATTGGCAGTCTCGCCAGCCTCTTTATAAGGGACACCTAATTCTTCGGCAATCTTTCTCAATACCGCACAGGTGATTTTTCCATCTGTAGCCTTTTTTTTAATGCAACTCCTTAATTCTTTTTTTAACATATGAGAGGAATTTATCTATCTCACCCCTTTTGTTCTGCAAATCAATCCAGAAGATTTCTCCTCTGCTCCAAAATACACACCCCCTATCCCCTCTTGTTAGAGGGGAGAAGGGTAGTGTGTTAGAGACCCTCTCCTTAGAGTTTATGACAATGATGTCTGCCCTTTTACTGACACTCAAGGCAGATGGTTTAATCTCTCCACCTGCATCTACAATAAATATTACTAAATGGGGATTTAAAAAATCCACAGGACTGTTACCTTCTACAATAATACCTTCAAGATGAGACATCCTGCTCAGTGCTGTTTGAAGGGCAACGCCCAGGGCCTCCGGAGGACTCTGTATCCAGAGGACCATTTGAGCACCCGATCCTAACAGAATGGCTGTATCTTTACCCGGCTCATTTAATATCCTCGGATCATCAATAATTGATGTATAGAGCCTTGTCTTTGTGAATTTAATTGCCCCAAAGCCCTTAAGTTCTTTAAGAAGGATTGAGCACAGGGTAGTCTTCCCTATTCTGCTATGTGCACCTCCTACACAGATAATCATAAAAGGCTCTCCTGATTACCCCTTTAATTTTTCCAAAAACTTCCTATTTTCAAGAAACCACCTAACAGTATTCTTTATCCCCTCCTCAATTGTGGTCTTTGGCCTCCACCCGAGAAGTCTCCTTGCCTTCTCTATGTTTGCCCATGTGTGAGGCATATCAGCTAAGTGCATTGGTAGTGTCTCAATCTTTGCCTTCCTGCCAAGATTCTCCTCAATGAGCCTGATTACATCCATTAATCTTACAGGACGGTCACTTCCGAGGTTGAATATCTCATAACCCATAGGTTTTATTGCCCTGATTGTCCCATCTGCTATGTCATCAATATAGGTAAAATCCCTGCTCTGATTTCCATCCCCGAAGACAGTGATTGGAACCTCCGCATCTATGTTTTTTATAAACTTAAATATGCTCATATCAGGTCTTCCGGCAGGTCCATACACTGTAAAGTATCGCAATATGCTCACATCAAGACCATATAGATAATGATAGGAATGACATAGAACCTCAGCGGATTTTTTTGTGGCAGGATATGGTGCAAAGGGCATGTCAGTTTTATTTTCCTCTTTAAATGGCATCTCTACCATCCCATAAATGCTTGATGTGGAGGCTAAGAGAAACTTTTCAATCTTGAATTCCCTCGCGCACTCAAGCAGATTCAATGTGCCTTTTATATTGGTGTCAAGACAAGCCCATGGGTCTTCCACAGATGCCCTCACCCCTGCCCTTGCAGCAAGATTGATAATAGCATCTATCGGATTATGTAAAAAGACATCTTTTAAGCCTGTATAATCGGTAATATCAAGTTTATAAAAACTAAAGCAGGGATTCTCCTTTAAGGTGTTAAGCCTCCATTCTTTAAGTGCAGGGTCATAATAATCATTCATGTTGTCAATGCCGATAACCCCGTATCCCATCTGAAGGAGCATCTGGGAGACCCTCCATCCTATAAAGCCTGCACAGCCTGTAACGAGGATGTTTTTTACCTGTTTTTTCACCTGAAAATATCTTTACCTATTTGATTTGCCTTGATTTTTACATGCCATATCTTCATGCTTCTCTGTAAGCCAATGGCTCATGAATGTTTCATTCTGTTATAATACAGCAGGAAATAGGCAAAGACAATATGAGAATAGCCCTTATACGGAAGAATTACAGCCCCTATGGTGGAGCTGAAAACTATTTAAGTCTTATATACAGAGGGCTTCAGGCTCAGGGCAATGAGGTTCATATCTTCAGTGCAGACAGATGGCTGGGAGGCTTTCAGGGCTTTGAGGTAAGGACCATAAAAAAGCCCTCCTTTCTCTCCAATGTCTCTTTTGCCCTTAATGTGAAGAGGATACTCAAAAAGGAGTCCTTTGACTGCATCCTGAGTTTTGAGCGCCTCCTTTATCAGGATATTTACAGGGCAGGTGATGGCTGTCACAGGGAGTGGCTTATGAGGCGCAGGGCGGTTGAGCCATTTTATAAGAGGCTGAGTTTCTCATTGAATCCACATCATATTATCCTGCTTTATCTTGAAAGGCATTCTCTTCTGAACTCCAGGATAATCATCGCCAATTCAATAATGGTAAAAAGGGACATCATAAGGCATTACAATGTGCCTCAGGATAAAATACATGTGATTTATAATGGTGTTGACCTTGATAGATTCCGACCTGTGGATGCAGGGCAGAAGAACATTGCAAAAGATTCTTTAGGAATAAAAGGGTATAAAGTAATCTTATTTGTAGGTGCTGATTTTAAGAGGAAGGGGCTCCCAACCCTTTTCAGAGCCCTTTCTCTTCTAAATATGAAAGACAAAAGGCTGATAGTTGCTGGAAGAAAGGAGACGCCGGAGTATCTCATGATGGCAAAGAAACTCGGTATAGATAAAGATATAACCTTCATGGGACCTGAAAGAAATATTGAGAGGCTCTATAAGGCTGCTGATGTCTTTATCCTACCGACAATCTATGACCCATTCAGTAACGCTACCCTTGAGGCAATGGCATCAGGTCTTCCTGTAATCACAACGAGAAATAATGGGGCTTCTGAACTTATAGAGAATGGGCAGGAAGGCTTTGTTATGGATGACCCATTAAATGCAGAGGCATTAGCCCAGAGGATATTGGTTTCTCTAAAGGATGAGGGAGTCATGGGCAAAAATGCAAGGCAGAAGGCTGAGAATTTCTCTATAGAAAAGGCAGCCATAGAATTCATAGAGATTATAAGAGAGTTAAAGTGATCTCAATCCTTCACACAGAAGCCTCTCTTGGCTTTGGTGGACAGGAGATAAGAATAATACAGGAGTCCCTCGGGATGATTAAGAGAGGGCATCGTGTGGTAATTGCAGCACCACCCAGGAGTGTCATTTTCAGAAAGGCAGAGGAATCGGGTATTAATGTCTTTCCCGCACACTTTCAAAAAAGGAATCCAATCTCTGCCCTCAGGATGCGCCTTCTGATTAATAGAGAAAGGTTTGATATTGTTAATACCCATAGCTCCTCTGACAGCTGGGTAGCAGGCATTGCTGCAAGGCTCTCCCGGGTAAAACCTAAAATAATCAGGACAAGACACCTTTCAACCCCCATCAGCAAATCATATCTCAGCCGTTTAATATACGAGATATTACCTCACGCTGTAATAACCACAGGTGAAGAGATAAGGCAGAGGATGATAAATGATAATGGGTTTGATGGTTCAAAGATATTTTCTATACCTACGGGTGTAGATTTGGAGAGGTTCAACCCAGCAAAAACAAAACCTGCCTTTCAATCACAAGATGTCTTCTCCATAGGGATGATTGGTGTCTTGAGAAGCTGGAAAGGACATAAATTCCTTATTGAGGCAATGCCGGAGATATTAAAACAGATACCTCAGGCAGTTTCTTATATAGTGGGAGATGGTCCACAGTATGAAAATATCAAAAACCTTATTTACAGATTATCACTAAGGGATAATGTCTTCATGCTTGGTCATAGGGAAGATATACCTGAAATAATGGCATCTCTAAATGTCATTGTCCAGACATCCTATGCAAATGAAGGCATTCCGCAGTCCATACTTCAGGCAATGGCAATGGAGAGGCCTGTTGTGGCATGCAGGGCAGGCTCTATAGGGGAGGTGATTATAGATGGCGTAACAGGGTTTTTGATAGAGCCTAAAAATCCTCTGAAGCTTGCAGAAAAGATTGTTGAGCTTTATAGAAATCCCGAGCTAAGGATTAAATTCGGCAGAGAGGGCAGGAGACTTGTAGAAGAAAACTATCCCATGGAGAAGATGCTTGATAAAATGGAGTCCTTATACAGGTGGCTTTTAGGAGAGAAAAAGGTAGATTTTTGGCTATGAGTTATGATTTTAAGGATGTAAAAAAAATCCTTGTAATAAAATTACGCCATATCGGAGATGTCCTTCTTACCGTGCCTGTATTCAGGGCACTGAGAGAGAATTTCCCCTATGCCCATATCTCAGCCCTTGTCAATTCAGGGACAGAAGATGTCTTAAGAGGAAATCCCATGATTGATGAGATTATTGTGTTTGAGAGGGATATTAAGAAGAAAAACCCCATCCGGAGATACCTCATGGAGCTATCATTTCTAAGGCAGATCAGGGCAAGGGGATTTGATATGACCGTTGACCTTACAAGTGGAGACAGGGCTGCCATAGTGTCATTTTTCTCAGGTGCAAGATATAGGCTTGCATATGACCCAGAAGGTGATGGCTTTTTAGGAAAGAGACACTCATATACACATCTCGCCAAAAAGGACGGCAGCCAGCATATAGTATTGCAAAATCTTGCGGTAATAAAACAATTTGGTATTTCTACCGAAAATCTCGCAGTGGATATTTTCATACCGGATAAAGATAGGGTATTTGTAAAAGAAGTTTTTAACGAACATGGGATAGCAGAAAGCGATAAGGTTGTTCATGTCCATCCCACATCAAGATGGCTCTTTAAATGTTGGAAGGATGAATACATGGCGGAGGTGATAGGGTGGCTTATAGAGCAAGGTGTAAAAGTGGTTGTAACCTCTGCCCCTGATAAGAAAGAAATGAATAAGGCAAAGAGAATCTTGTCTTTTGTCTCCGATGCATTTGGGGACAGTCCCGATTCTACGGCTTCGCCCGTAAATCTGGGACAGTCCCTTTTAGACCTCTGCGGTAAGACCACTATTAAACAGCTTGCCGCAATTTCAGAGGCATCTGACCTGTTTTTAGGTATTGACTCAGCCCCGATGCACATAGCTACGGCAGTTGGAACACCTGTTATTGCCCTCTTTGGGCCGACAGAGGCTCAGATTTGGGGGCCATGGGGAAACCACCACATAGCTATTACAAAGCCCATGCCATGCAAGCCATGTCAGAAAGGTGTATGCGATGGAGTTGAACTTAGAAGATGCCTAGAGTTAATAACAAAAGAAGAGGTTATTGGTGCGTTATCCTCAGCACTCGGGCTTGAAAGTCATAAAGATTAAAGTGGAGACCTCAAGAAAAGATATTAAGGATATTCTTGTTATAAGGATGAACAGGATTGGTGATATGATATGCACAATCCCTTTGCTTAAGACCTTAAGGCATAATTTCAAAAATGCCCGCATTACTGTTTTAGCTGATGAGCCATCAAGGGAAATACTTGAAAATAGTATGTTTGTAGACGGCATCATCATTTATAAAAAAATTGATGCGCCTTTTGGAAACAGACATATTCAGTGCTGGCGATTGTTAAGGAATTATAAGAGGCGGTTTAATATCAAAAGATTCGATATGGCAATAGGGGTGAAAGGCGGTTTTTCAAGTTTTCTGGCAGAAATAACATTCCTAAGTAGAGCAACCCTAAGAATTGGATACAGCAATCCACAAAGGCATCCCTTAAACCTCTGCTACAGCCTCCCTGTAAAGCCAATTGATTTTAGGGAGGTTCATCAAGTTGATGCATGTCTTAATCTCCTAAAACCCCTTGGGATTAAAGATTTTATAAAGGATATAACAATAGATATACCGCCACCCTCAAAGGATTCTGCATTCAAATTTTTATACTCTAATGGATTAGAGGCCAAAAAAAGACTGACTGTATTTAATATAAGCAATAACAGGAAAACATCTAAATGGCAGTTGGAGAATTTCATAGAGTTAGGGAGGACCCTTTTCAAAAGATATAACTATAAATGCATAATAACCTGCACAGCCCCTGATAAGACTGATGCCATGAGAGTCTCTGATGAATTGAAGGATATAGGATTTTTTTATGAAACTAAGAAACTCATGGATTTTGCAGCAATTGCCTCAATGGCAAATTTTCTTGTTGCAGGCGATGGAGGAGCAGTGCATATAGGGGCTGCTACAGGAACAAGGGTGATTGCCCTCTTTGGGCAAACCAACCACCTGATCTACGGTCCATATGGCAGTGAGCATATTGTGTTAAAGGCACCTCAGGATGATGTAAGGTCTATTAAGGTTCAGGATGTCCTAAGTGCAATTGAATCAAAAGGACTTTCTGTATGAATAAAATTTTTATGAAGATTATACTGTTTTATTATGTCCTCACATCGCCTCTTAGAGAAAAAAGAGAGAGTAGGTATAAAAAATTTTTAATCATTGACACTCTAAGAATTGGCGATGTGGTTATGAGCACACCTCTCTTTAAGGCAATAAAAGAGAAATATCCTGATTCCTTGCTTCATGTATTGGTGAGGGCGGAGATTACTGAGCTTCTGGATGGAAATCCATATATTGATAAAATAATTCCCTATCATGGTAAAGAGAAGACCACCCTGAAACTTATTAAGCTCCTCCGAGAGGAGAAATATGATGTATCTATAAATCTATGCGAGGGTAAGCTTAATGCCTTAGTATATGCGGCATCCATACCGGTAAGGATAGGTTATTCCCAGAGGCATAAATATCGTGACAAAATATTTTTAACTAAAATAGTCCAAGAGCCAGAAACATTTCAGGGGATTCCATTATTATTTTTAGAACTCCTCAAACCCCTCGGCATCTCCAAGGCCAATAGCCATCCTAAGTTGTATCTGGAGCCCATGGATATAGAGCGGTTCAAAACGCTTTTACAGAACGGTCAACGACTTAAAATCGTTGTCCATCCAGGGGGGCGAAGTATCACGCGTAGATGGCCTTATTATCAAGATGTTATAAAAGAAATTATAAAGCACCCTGATGTGCTGCTCATAGTTACTGGCCACAGGAGCGAGGCAATGCTTGTAGAGAACATCTTATCAGGAATTGATGCAAAAAATATTATAAATTTAGTAGGGAAGACAACTATTAGAGAAATGGCCACCCTTTGTTTCATCGCAGACCTTGTGCTCAGTAATGATACAGGCGTATCCCATATCGCACGTGCATTGGGCAGGCCTGTTATAACCATCTTCGGACCAGAGTCTCATATGCTTTACGGAGAGTTCATGGAAAACGAAAAGCGCATTTCCCTAGAAGTACCCTGCAGAAATGATAATATATTTTTTGGACTCAAATTCAAAGATGTGAGACGCTGCAAAAAGGAAAACTGCGATTCGCTTATATGTATGAAGAAGATAACACCAGATATTGTCATAGATAGTATTAAAAACTTTTTAGACAGGATGGCAACAACTTATTCTTAGGAGTAAAGTATCAGACATGGAGAATGAATCACGGATGGGCAAAAAAGAAGGCTTTAACCACGCATCTGGAAATTTGCGGAGATTATAAGATGAAACTTCTGATAATTTCTGAAGGATATGGACGCGGTGGAGGCGACAAGGTCATATCTGACTTGAGTATGCATCTGCCGTCAGATATAGAGACTGTTATTGCCGCTGTAAAGATTGATAGGCCTGAAGATCTATTTCCATACAAGGGCAGGCTACTGCACCTTCCTGTCAGACCTACTAAATTCAGGTTTCTTAGAAGGACTCTGGAAATTAATAAAGTTATCGCTTCGGAGAAGCCAGATATTGTTTTGACATTCAGGCGAAATTATAACTATGCCAACATTCTGTCTTTAGGAAGACATAAAAAGATAGTGAGTATTCACAATTATGATGCTGATTATTTCAGGACTAAAGGGATAAGGGGGGAAATCAATAAGACATTAACAAGGGTTTTGTATAACAAATCTGATTTGATAATTGTCCTTACAGGAGCCATGAAAGATGACCTTATAAAGATGTTTGGGATTAAACCTGAAAAAATAAAAGTGATACCTAATCCATGCGACATTGAGCACATACAAAAGTTATCAACTGAGAAGATAGAGCACACATTTTTTAATACAGAGGAGCCAATTATCCTAAATGTTGGAAGGCTGACAAGACAGAAAGGACAATGGCATTTAATTCGGGCATTCAATCATGTGCGACAGCAATTGCCATGTAAATTAGTTATAATAGGGCATGGCAATTTAGAGGGATATTTAAAGAGATTAGTAAAGGACTTAGGGATAGAGGATGAGAGCCTTTTTTTAGGCTGGCAGAGAAATCCTTTTAAATATATAGACCGTTCAACCCTCTTTGTCTTTCCATCATTATGGGAAGGTTTCGGACTTTCTCTTATAGAGGCAATGGCAATTGGCTGTCCTGTGATTGCCTCAGATTGTAAATACGGACCAAGAGAGATACTTGGTAACGGAGAGTATGGGAGATTGGTTCCTGTGTGTGATGGAAATTTTTATGATGCAGAAAAACCTCTTACTAAAGAGGAGGAGATTTTAGCAGGGGCAATCTTAGAGCTTTTAGTGAATAAACATGTAAGGGAAAATTATATCAAAATGGTAAAAGAGAGGGTTTATGAGTATGAGATTCATAAAGTAGTGAATAAATATGTGGATGCCTTTAATTCTATTTCAGGAAGGGCATAGAAAGCAGTGCTAAAACACCATAGAGTTAAAAAAATCAATACCATAGAGTGGTATTCACTGCTTCTATGTATCTTTTCAATCCCATTATTTGAATCCCCTAAAACCATCTTTTTGGTAATAACCGCCATTTTATTTTCTATTCGCCATTTCATAGAAAAGGATTGGAAAGAGATACCTTTCACTAAAGACCCAAGGCTTGGTTTTCTTGCCCTTGCGGTAACCGCAGCCCTTTCAGCCATTTTTGCACAAAGACCTCATCTGGCAATTCATGGCAGTTTTGATTTTCTAAAGATGTATCTTTTATATGTAATAGTGGCTACTGACTTTTTAGACAAAAAAGCAATAAAAACCATTGCGCTAATAGTAATTGTCTCAACGGCAATAGGGGCAATCTGGGGAATAACAGGGTATGTAACTGGCAAGTCAGCTACTATTGAATTAAACTCTGTAGGACATATAAATCATTCAGCTATTTATCTGGCTCTTGCATTGGTCCTGGCAATTCCCTTTTTAAGGTTATTGGAAGGCAGACCAGAGAAAATTTTTATATCTCTATCATCACTCATTATTCTAACAACTTTAATCTTAACCAGTTCAAGGGCAACCATTTTAGGTATTGCTACTGCATTAATTGTTATGTCTGTCTTTACCAAATGGAAAAGACAGCTTGCTTATGTCTTTACGGCAATTATAGTTGTAACCGTAATAATATTAATATCCGTCCCAGGCTTGCAGTTGCTACAGAAAAACACTTTATTGTCGGATATGTCCTTAATCAGTAGGATTAAACTATGGGGAAATGCATGGGAGATGTTTATTTCACACCCTCTGTTAGGTGTTGGCTCAAAGCATTTTCGATTTTATAACACCTTTGAATTTGGCTCACATGCCCATAATTTATATTTTAACACCATTGCGCAACTTGGAATTGTCGGCTTTATTTCTCTAATGCTATTATTTTATCACATTGTAAAATCGCTAAAGGCATCCTATGGAAAAAACCTATTATGGCATGCTTCATTAGGCGCCTTTACAGTAGTTTTAGTAAATGGTATTTTTAATACAACACTTCATACTGAACATGGACTCCTCTTTGCATTGATTACAGCTATGGCAGCAAACCATAAGCATGTAAGAGGAAAAACATAATAAAATCAAATATACATAACAAACCCCCTCCCTTGTGGGAGGGGGTAATCAAGGGAGAGGGAAATTTCTATCTCTATTTTCCAGTATACCTCTTCTTATTGGAAAAGGAGACGATGGCAAAGGTGACCAATCTTATCTCATTTGGCGTCTTTCAGAAAACACATTTTGTTGGAGAGATACTTATAGAGACCTTGAAGAAGGAAAATATATCAGGGTCGTGGAAGGGAAGGCTCATCAGGATAGGAGAGATATCGGAGGAGATAGAGCCTGAAGTTAGCCTCAGCAGGTATCCAGCCATAAGAGAGGATCTTCTTCAATACTGGTTTGGAGAAGGTGAAGGATGAATTAAAAGGAGGTCTTATGAGCCAACAAGACAAAAGAGGTCTCCCATATGAGGATGAGATTAACCTTTATGACTACTGGAAGGTAATCGTAAAAAGAAAGGGGCTAATTATTGGGCTATTTCTTGTTGCTACAATTGCATCCGGGATTATTAGCCTTCTTATGCCAAAGATATATAGGGGAGAAGTTGTGCTGAAACTGCCAGAAAAACAATCTCAATCATCAATAACAATAACAGCAAAAGAAATAACAGCAAAAGAAATAACAGCAAAAGAAATAACAGCAAAAGAAATAACAGCAAAAGAACTGGTTAGTATTATTGGCAAAATTGACAAAGAAAAAATAAAAAACTTTTTGCCAACAACTCATCACTTAATAACAGACATCAAATTAAATGCCCTGAAAGATTCTGCAGACAAACTCAAGTTAATCATTGAAGCAAAAAATACTAATGACATATCTACTGCAATGACAGAATTTGTTACATATTTGAATAACATTCCTATCATAAAGCTATTTGTTGAAGAAGAAAGACAAAGACTTCTTATCCAGTCAGAGGAAATTAACAAGGTGATAGAAAGCTCAACTGAGTTACTGAGGACATATAAAAAACTGCTTAATAGGGGAACGCCTTTGGTGGGATTTAGTCCAATTGAAGTTGAAAAGAGGGCTTCAGATTTAAAGGTTGAAAGGCTTGTCATAGAGCAAGGCATCAAAAGGCTTAAAGGCGTGGAAATGATAACCTCGCTGAATATCCCCTGTTGATAGTCAAGAGATTTGACCCCTTATGTGCAAATAAAATTGACCCCTCTAATTAACCCTCTTTAGCTTATCCTTTACCCTGTAGCTACTGCCATTAATATAGAATATCAAGGCATGATGCACA
>Ga0209479_1000397_pt1 | contig 71643 bp, 63 predicted proteins | sample DewCreD2012metaG_2_FD_184112 | JGI IMG/M metagenome (GOLD analysis project Ga0209479, IMG submission 184112) | Hot spring sediment bacterial and archeal communities from British Columbia, Canada, to study Microbial Dark Matter (Phase II) - Dewar... ...
GTACCCTGGGATGTGGTGCGCTCGTACATGGCGGTGTTCTCCCTCCTCGGGCCCATAGCCCGTCGGTTTTTCTCTCACCAGGAGGGTACACCGCCCTCGCTGTTTCCACACCCCTCGAGGGTACCTCTCGCTGCGCGATTTCCTGGTACAATTCCTAGCGGAGGTGTCCGCGATGATGTTTTACGGGGGACCATTGTTCTGGCTTGCGCTGCTGGCCTTCGGGTTCGCCCTGTGGGCCCAGTTCCGGGTCATGGGGACCTTCCAACGGTACAGCCGCGTGCCCGCGGGCGTGGGCCTGACCGGGGCGGAGGCTGCCGCGCGGATCCTGGAGGCCGCGGGGCTCCGGGACGTGCGGATCGAGCCTGTGCGCGGCATGCTGTCCGACCACTACGACCCCCGCACGCGGACCCTGCGGCTTTCGCCGGAGGTGTACGGTACCGCGTCGGTGGCCGCCCTGGGGGTGGCGGCCCACGAGGCCGGGCACGCCCTGCAGCACCGGGAGAACTACGCCCCTCTGGCGGTCCGCAACGCCATCGTGCCCGTAGCCGGGATCGGGTCTCAGCTCGGCATCTGGCTGTTCGTGATCGGGATGTTCCTCGGCCAGACCGGCGGACTGCTGATGGACCTCGGGATCCTGTTGTTCCTGGGCGTGGTGGCGTTCACGCTGGTCACCCTGCCCGTAGAGTTCGACGCAAGCCGCCGGGCGGTGCTGGCGTTGCAGGCCAACGGCCTCGTGACCCCGCGGGAGTTGGACGGGGTGCGGGCGGTGCTGGGCGCGGCCGCGCTCACGTACGTGGCGGCGGCGGCCAGCGCCATCGTGGAGCTACTGCGGCTCGTGGCCATCCGCAACATGTCCCGGGAGTGAAGTCCCCGCAAGCAGCAGGGCGCCGTGGGCCGCGCAGCCGCGCGGCCCACGGCGTCTTCGGGCCGGTGCGCACCGGCCGGGAGGCCGCGCTGTGGATCCTCGTGCGGGTGGAAGGGGAGGGTGCGTTCGCGAACGTCCTCCTGAGCCGGAGCCTGCCCCGGTGGGGCCTTCCGCGCGGCGAAGCAGAGCTCGCCAGCGAGCTGGCCCTGGGCGTCCTCAGGTGGCGCGCCCGGCTGGACTGGACCCTCGAGCACCTGCTGGGTCGGCCCGTGGACCGGCTGCCGCTGCCTGTGCGGCAGGCGCTGCGTTTGGGCGCCTACCAGGTCCTGTTCCTCCAGCGGGTGTCGCCGGCCGTGGCGGTGAGTTCCAGCGTGGAGCTCACCAAGCGGGTGGGCCACGCGGGGACCGCGGCCTTGGTGAACGCCGTCCTCCGGCGCCTGGTGCGCGAGGGCGAGGCGCCGCCCCCGGAGGCCGACGACCACGCCCTCGCGGTGCGTACCAGCCATCCCCTCTGGCTCGTCAGGCGGTGGGTGCAGCGGTGGGGGCTGGAGGAGGCGAGCCGGCTGTGCGAGGCCAACAACCTGCCTCCGCCCGCCCACGTGCGGGTGAACACCTTGCGGGCGCGGCCCGAGGAGGTCGTGTTGGCGTTGCAGCAAGCCGGCGCGCAGGTGGAACCCGGCTCCCTGCCGGAGTCCCTGCACGTCCACGGGGGCCTGGAGGCCCGCCTGCGGCTCGAGGCCGAGGGGCGCATCAGCCCGCAGGACGAGGCCGCCATGGTGGTGGCCCGCGCGGTGGACCCCCAGCCGGACGAGCTGGTGGTGGACGCGTGCGCGGCCCCGGGTGGCAAGGCGACACACCTGGCGGCCCTCATGGGAGACCGTGGCCGCGTGGTGGCCTGCGACGTCAGCCCGCGCAAGGTGGAGGCGCTGCGCCGTAGGGTCGAGCGCTACGGGGCCAGGTGCGTGGAGGCGCGGGTGGTGGACGCCAGGAACCTGGACGTGCGGGGCGCGGACCGGGTGCTGGTGGACGCGCCGTGCACCGGGATCGGAGTGGTCCGACGCAGACCGGAGATCCGCTGGCGGGTAGGGCCCCAGGACCTCGTGGCGGCTGCGGCCCAACAGCGGGAGATCCTGGCGGGAGCCGCGCGGGCGGCGCGGCCGGGCGGGGTGGTGGTGTACAGCGTCTGCTCCACCGAGCCGGAGGAGGGCGAGGCCGTCGTAGAATGGTTGCTGGCCACGGGCGAGTACGCGCCCGAGCCCTTCGCCGTACCGTGGCGGGGCGGGCAGCTGTGGTCTGCGGCGGACGGCTGCCTGAGGCTGTTCCCGCACCGGCACGGCACGGACGGCTACTTCGTGGCGAGGCTCCGCCGCCGATGAGCGACCGACCGGACCTGCGCGGCCTCCTCCAGGACGAGCTGGAGTCGTGGGTCGCAGAGCTGGGTGAGATGCGCTACCGCGGCCGCCAACTGGCCCGCTGGGTGCACGGACGCGGGGCGCGCGACTTCCAGGCCATGACCGACCTGCCCGCGGACCTGCGCAGGAGGCTCGCAGAAACTTCCCGCCTCACCACCCTCCGGGTCGTCCGGTCCACCACCTCCGCGGACGGGTCCACTACCAAGTTCCTGCTGGCCTGCCCGGAGGGCAGTACGGTGGAGAGCGTGTGGATGCGGTACGCGGACGGCCGCCGCAGCGCGTGCGTGTCCACCCAGGTGGGCTGCGCCATGGCGTGCACCTTCTGCGCCACGGGGCTCGCAGGGCTGGGGCGCAACCTCACCGCGGGCGAGATCACCGACCAGGTGCACGCCATGCAGCACGAGACCGGCGAGCGGGTCACGCACGTGGTGTTCATGGGCATGGGGGAGCCGCTGGCGAACCTGGAGGCCACCCTGCGGGCGGTGCGGCTGCTGAACGCGCCCTACGGCCTGGGGGTGGGGATGCGGCGGATCACGGTCTCCACGGTGGGGCTCGTGCCCCAGATCCTCCGTCTCGCGGAGCTCCGGGTGGGCTTCACCCTCGCGGTGTCCCTGCACGCGCCGGACGACGAACTGCGCCAGTCCCTCGTCCCCATCGCTGCCCGCTACCCGCTGGACGAGCTGCTGCGGGCCTGCACGCGCTACGCCCAGAGGACGGGGAGGCGTGTGACGTTCGAGTACGTGCTGCTGGAGGGCGTCAACGACGAGGTCCACCACGCGCGCCGTTTGGGTAAGCTCCTGCGAGGCCTGCGGGCGCACGTGAACCTCATCCCGTGGAACCCGGTGCCCGGCCTTCCCTACCGAAGGCCGCAGCCGGACCGCGTGCGCCGCTTCGCGGCCGCCCTGCGCGAGGCCGGCTTGCCCACCACGGTCCGCGTGGAGCGAGGGGTGGACATCCTGGCCGCCTGCGGCCAGCTGCGGGAGGCCCACACGCCGGGCAGGACACCGCGCCGTGTCCCGGCGTCCCTGGCGGCGGCACGGTGAGGGAAACCGGGGTGGCGTCCGCAGAGGACCAGACCCGCGTGTACCGCGTGGGCGCGGCCCCCGCGCTGCTCCGCGTGGTCGAGGGTCCGGGCCAGGGGTCGGTGCTCGTGCTCCACCGTGCGGTGCACACCGTGGGCCGGCGGGAGGGCTGCGACCTCATGCTCCCGGACCCCAGGGTGTCCCGGGAGCACCTCCGCGTGGAGCGGGACGCCTCGGGCACCGAGGTGGTGGATCTCGGATCCACAAACGGGACCTTCGTGAACGGCCAGAGGGTGCAGCGCTGCCGCCTTCAACACGGCGACCGCATCCAGCTCGGAGGCGTGGTGCTGGAGTACGTGGAGGCGCCATGAGCGAGCTGTTCTTCCAGCCCCTGCGGTACGTGGTGCTCGCCGCCCTGTTCCTGTTCCTGTACCGCGTGGTGCGGGCGCTGGACGAGGACCTGGGCCGCGCCGAGCGGGAGGGTGCTGTGGCGGCGCTGGTCGTGGAGGAAGCCGCGCCCGGACTCCCGCCCGGCCACATGTTCCTCGTGCGGTCGGGCGCGGTGGTGGGTCGGTCCGCGCCCAGTACGGTGGTCGTGCCGGACCCGCAGGCGGAGGACCAGCACCTGCGGCTGGTCTTGCGAGGGACGGGCTTTTGGGTGGAGGACCTGGGGTCTAAGGCCGGCAGCTTCCTCAACGGCCGCAGGTTGGAGGCCCCAGCGCCCCTGGCCGACGGAGACCGTATCCGGCTAGGCGCCACCGTGCTGCGGTTCGTGTCGCCGGCCTGCGGGGAGACGTGGTCTTGAGACGCCAACTTGGCCTGTACGGGCTCGTCCTGGCCTTCGGCATGGGCGCTGTGGGGCTGGTCCACGCCGCCCGCGGGCCTCGGGAGGCCCCCTGGGCCCTCACCTACCCCCTCGTCGCCCTGCTCAGCGTGCCGGCGGTGGAACTGGCCCTCCTGCGCTCCGGTTTTCGCCCAGACCGGCTCCTCCTTCCGCTCACCGCTGCGCTCCTGAGCGTGGGGCTTGCGACGTTGTACCGGCTCTCGCCCGATCTGGCCGCGCGGCAAGCCACCGCGGTGTGCGCGGGGCTGGTGGCGATGGTGGCGAGTGCCCACTGGGTCGCCCGAGCCCGTGCGGGGGAAGGTGCGGGGCCGCTTTGGGGTGCGGCGTTCTTGGTGCTGGTTGCTTTGCCTCCCTTCCTGCCGGGCGGCGGGGAGTTGGCACCGCCTCTTGTGGACCTCGGGGTCGTGGCGTTCCAACCCCTGGGCCTGGCGGTGGTATTCCTTGTGGTGTTCTGCGCCTTTCAGCTCGCACGCGAGCGACGCGCGTTCGTAGGGGCCATGGTGGCAGCCGGTGTGCTGCTGCTCCTCGTGCAGCGCGACGTGGGCGGGGCCGCCACCGTACTCGTCACGACCCTCGGTGTCGCGTACGTGGCCACAGGCCAGGCGAAGCCTTTGGCGGTGGTGGCGGCGGTCTTCGGGGCGGTCGTGCTGGTTGCGCACCCCTTGCTGCCGCACCTCACGCCCCGCGTGCAGGGCTGGCTGGACCCGTGGAGCGACCCAGCGGGCGGTGGCTACCAGACCCTGCAGGCCACCTTCGCCCTGGCGAGCGGGGGGCTGTTCGGAGCTGGCCCGGGCGCGGGTCACCCGGACCTGGTACCCGCCGCGCACACCGACCTGACGCTGGTGGCGGTCGGGGAGGAGTGGGGGTTCGCGGGGATCCTGGCGGTCCTCACGCTGTACGCCGTGTGGACGGCCCGCGTCCTGAAGGCAGCCATCAGCGCGTCGGAGACTTTCCCGCGGCTCGTGGCGGCGGGTGTGGCCGTCGCGGTGGGGGCCCAGGCCTTCGTGGTGGCAGCGGGCAACGTCCGGCTGTTGCCGCTGGTGGGCCTGCCGTTGCCGTTCTTGAGCTACGGCGTTTCGTGGATCGTAGGACACCTGGCGCTGCTGGGGCTTGCCCTCGGCGTCTCGCACCGGGCGGGGGGGCGGTGAAGTCCCGGCTCCGAAAGCTTGGGGCGCTGAATTTGGCCGCGGCGGCCCTGCTGGCCGCCTGGGCCGCGTACTGGCAGGTGGTCCGTGGCCCGGACCTCGCACACGACCCGCGCAACCCTCGGCTGCTGCTCGCCGAGGAGCGCGTGGCGCGGGGGGCTGTGCTGGACCGAAGGGGCCGCCCGCTGGCCGTGACGGTCTGGCGGGACGGCCGCGCCCAAAGGGTCTATCCGCACGGGGAAGTGTTCGGACACCCGGTGGGCTACCGTAGCCTGCGGCTGGGCAAGACGGGTTTGGAAGCCGCCCTGGACGCGGAACTCTTAGGGGTGGGAGAGGTGACGCCGTGGCGGGAGCTCGAGCGGCGCCTCACCGGTCGGCGGCGTGGCCTGGACGTGCTCACGACCCTGGACGCCCAGGTCCAGGCTTGGGCCTGGAAGGCTCTTGGCGCCAGCGCGGGGGCGGTGGTGGTGCTGGACGTGCGGACCGGTGGAGTGCTGGCGTCCGTGAGCCGACCCGGGTTCGACCCGAACCGTCTTGAGGAAACGTGGGCGCAGCTGCAGCGGGCGCCTGGCTCACCCCTGCTGGACCGCGCGCTGCTCGGTGCCTACCCGCCCGGGACCACGTTCCGGCTGGTGGTGCTGGCGGCGGCGCTGAGCCGGGGAGTGGTGACGCTGGACGGTCCGGCGCCGTGCTCGTCCCGGCCTGAAGCCCACAAGGAGGTCCGGTGGCGCCAGGCGCTGTCGGTGCCCTGCGACAGGGCCTTCGAGGGCCTGGTCGAGCAGGTGGGCGCGGCCACCCTACGCGAGGTTGCGGAGGCGTTCGGGCTGGGGACGCCTCCGCCCGTGGAGCCGGCGGCGACCGCAGGCCAGCTGCCGCAGCCCAAGGACCTGGACGCGGCGCGGCTGCGCCGCCTCGGGACTGGAGAGGGGGTCCTGGCGTCCCCGCTCCAGCTGGCGCTGGTGGCGGCCACCCTGGCCCGAGGCGGGGAGCGACCACGCCCGCACTTCGTGGCGGCGCTGCGGCCCGTGGGCGGACAGGACCTGGAGCGGGGGCAGGTACCGCCGCCGACCCGGATCCTGGCGGTGCAGGTGGCGCGGGGGATCCAGGCGGCCCTCCAGGAGGCTACCCGATCACCCGCGGGTGCGGCGGGAGGGGAGTTCTCCGTGGCCGGCCTAGCGGACGGCGGCCCGGGCCGCCCGGGTTGGTTTGTGGGCTTCGGGCCGCGTAGTTCTCCCCGGCTGGCCGTAGCCGTGGTGGTGGAGCACGGGGACGCGGAGGCGGCCGCGCGGGCGGCACGGATGCTCTTCCTGCGAGCCCTGCGCGTGGTACGGTAGGCGCAGCGGGTGTAAGGAGGCCACACGGTGGCGGTGGTGACGGGCGCGGTTCTCGCGGGCCAGTACGCGCTGGAAGCCAGCGTGGGCCAGGGCGGGATGGCCACCGTCTTCCGCGCGCGAAGGCTGCGGGACGGCGCGGTGGTGGCCGTCAAGGTCCTACGGGAGCCCTACGCGTACGACCGGGAGTTCGTGGAGCGCTTCCAGCGGGAAGCGCAGGCCGCCGCCTCCCTCGTGCACCCCAACGTGGTCCGCGTGCTCGACAGCGGACAGGACGGGGACGTGCGTTTCATCGTCATGGAGTACGTGCACGGGGAGGACCTGAAGGCGCACCTCCGCAGGTGTGGGCCGCTGCCGCCGGAGCGGGCCGCGCAGGTGGCGGCGGAGGTGTGCGCCGCCCTGAAGTACGCCCACGGTCAGGGGATCGTGCACCGCGACATCAAGCCGCAGAACATCCTGCTCACCGAGAGCGGAGAGGTCCGGGTGACGGACTTCGGGATCGCCCGCGCCCTGAGCTCCGCCACCATCACGGAGACCGGCACCGTCCTGGGCTCGGTGCACTACCTCTCCCCGGAACAGGCGCGGGGGGACCCCGTGACCACCGCCTCCGACCTGTACGCGTTGGGCTGCGTGCTCTACGAGATGGTCACCGGCCGGCTGCCCTTCGACGGCGACTCGCCCATCGCGGTGGCGCTCAAGCACCTGTACGACGAGCCACCGCCACCCAGGCAGGTCAACCCGGACGTGCCTGTGTGGCTGGAGGGCGTCATCCGCCGCGCCCTGGCGAAGCGGCCGGAGGACCGGTACGCCTCGGCGGCGGAGATGCGGGAGGACCTGGAGCGGCGGGCGGAGCACTGGCGCGACGGCCCCACGGTGCTGCTCGCCCCGCCGCGCAGCGCACACCGCCGAGCCGCGCGGACCTGGCCCCGGCCTTCGCCCGTGGTCCTGGCCGCGGTCGTCCTGGCCGTCCTGGCAGGGGGGATGGCCGCAGGCTGGTGGGCGCTGCAGGACTATGTGAACGTGGGCGAGGTGGTGGTTCCGGACTTCCGGGGCCGGCCCTTGCCGGAGGTGCAGGCGCTTGCGAGCCAGCTGCGCTTGCAGGTCGTCGTGGGCGGCCAGCAGTACAGCGACCGCTACCCGCAGAACACGGTGGCGGACCAGGACCCCCCGCCGGGCCACCGGGTGCGCGAAGGGCGCTGGATCACGGTGATCACGAGCCAGGGCGCGGAGCTGGTGGTGGTGCCGGACGTGACCCGCCGCACCCTGACCGAGGCCACCTTGCTGCTGGAGCAGGCGCGTCTGCGCGTGGGCACGGTCCAGGAAGACTTCGACGATCAGGCGCCTCGGGGGACCGTGGTGTCGCAGGAACCCGCGCCGGGCAGCTCGCTTCCCAGAGGTACGGAGGTGCGGTTGGTGGTGAGCCGCGGGCCGGAACTGGTCACGGTCCCGAACCTGGTGGGCCTGACGCTGGAAGAGGCGAGGGCGGTGCTCCACCGGGTAGGGCTCGCCCTGGACCGGATCGGCTACGTGCCGAGGGAAGACTCAGAGCCGGGGCGGGTGGCGGAACAGGAACCGGAGGCGGGCGTGCGGGTCCGGCGCAGCCAGCGGATGGCGGTGCGGATTGCGGTGCGGCCCGTGCCGGCACCCACCCAGGCACCGCCGGCCCCGGCCCCCGCCTCGCCTGTGGAGCCCGCACCGGAGCCCACCGCGGAGGCGGCCCCCGCGCCTGCGGTGCGGGCCACGGTGGAGAACTCCGGCGAGCGCACGCGGCGCGTCCGGGTGGAGGTGACCGTACCTGCGGGCGCCGCGGGGGAAGTGCGGATCGTGGTCATCGACGCCCGCGGGGTCCGCAACGCTTACCGGCGAGCCCACACGCCAGGCGAGCGCGTGGTGCAGGTGGTGGAGGTGGAAGGGTACGCCATCGTCCAGGTGTACGTGGACGGCCGGTTCCTCCAGGAGGTGCGGCCGTGATCCGCATCGCGCCCTCGGTGCTGTCCGCAGACTTCGCGCGTCTTGGCGACCAGGTGGCGCAGGCGGAAGAGGCGGGCGCGGACTGGATCCACGTGGACGTGATGGACGGACGCTTCGTCCCGAACCTCACCATAGGCCCTGTGGTGGTCGAAGCCATCCGCCGCTACACCCAGTTGCCGCTGGACGTGCACCTGATGGTCGCAGACCCGGATCCGTTGATCCGGCCTTTCCGGGAGTCGGGGGCGGACCGGATTTCCGTGCACGTGGAGGCCTGCCCGCACCTGCACCGCACTCTGGCCCGGATCCGGGACCTGGGGGCTTCGCCCGGGGTCGCGTTGAACCCGCACACGCCTCCGGAGGCCGTGGAGTGGGTGCTCGCGGACGTGGACACCGTAGTCGTCATGACCGTGGACCCGGGGTTCGGAGGCCAAGCGTTCCTCGCGGGCATGCTGGACAAGGTCCGACGGATCCGGGCTCTCCGCGGCGCACGAGGGGCCACCTTCGAGCTCGAGGTGGACGGCGGCGTGGACGCCCGCACGGCACCCCTCGCGGTGGAAGCAGGGGCCACCGTGCTCGTGGCGGGCCACTCCGTCTACCGGCACCCGGAGGGGATCGCCGCAGGGCTTGCGGCCCTACGGAACGCCGTGTCCGCGGCACGGCCCACGCGGGCGTGAGCGTCCTCCTCCTCAGCCACCCGGACTGCCTGCGACACGTCCCTCCGCGCCCGCACCCCGAGCGCCCCGAGCGGCTGCGCGCGGTGGACGAGGCGCTCCGCCGCGCGGAGGTGGAGGGCGCGCAGCGCGCAGAGCCCCCGCCGGCCGAGCCGGAGATTTTGGAGCTCGTGCACACCCGGGGCCACTTGGACCGCTTGCGGCGGGCGGCGCGAGGTCTAGGGACCTGGCTGGACCCAGACACGTACGCGGTGGAAGGCTCGTGGCCGGCAGCCCTCGCCGCCGCGGGGGCGTCCGTGGCCGCGGTGGAAGCGGTGGCCTCCGGCCGGTGCGGGGCGGCGTTCGCACTCGTCCGGCCGCCGGGACACCACGCGGGCCCGGACCGCGCCATGGGGTTCTGTTTGGTGAACCACGTGGCGGTGGCTGCGCGCTGGCTGGTGGAGCACCTGGGGTTGGAGCGGGTGCTGATCTTGGACTGGGACGTGCACCATGGCAACGGGACCCAGGAGGTGTTCTGGCGCGACGGGCGCGTGCTGTTCGTCTCCCTGCACCAAGAAGGTTGGTACCCCGGGACCGGGTCGCTGGACGAAAGGGGCGAGGGCGACGGGGAGGGGCTCGTGGTGAACGTGCCCCTGCCCGCAGGGGTGGGCGACGAAGGGTACCGCACGGTGTTCGAGGAAGTGGTCCTCCCTCTGGGAGACGCGTGGGTGCCGGAGTTCGTCCTGGTGAGCGCGGGGTTCGACGCGCACCACCTGGACCCCCTGGGCCGCATGCAGTTGTCGGAGTGGGGCTACGCGCGGCTCGCGAGGCTGCTACAGGAGGCCGCAGGCCGCTGGTGCGCTGGACGCCTGAGCCTGGTGCTGGAGGGTGGCTACGACCTCGCCGCCCTCTGTGCATCCGTGGTGTCCGTGGTTCGGGCCCTGTGCGGCGAGAGACCCGGGCAGCCGGCGGGCCGGCCCGGCGAGCTCCCGTACACCGCGGTGCGGGAGCGGGTGCGTCAGGTGCGACGCGCACTGGCCCCCTACTGGTCGCTGTGACCCAGCACAGCGCCTTGCCCCCCCGCGGGCCGCGCGGGTATAATGGCGGAGCACCCGGGCGGAAACGCCCTTTTTTGTCGCGTTCGCAAGCTCGAGTCGGGGAGGAGCCATGTCCGAGGAAGCGCGGACACCGGGCGACGAAGTCACCATGGAGAACGCGTTCCCGGAGCTCCAGGAGCGCCAGATCGTCCGTGGCACCGTGGTGCGCGTGGACAGCGAGGGCGTGCTGGTGGACGTGGGCGCGAAGTCCGAGGGGCTCATCCCCGTCCGCGAGTTCCGCCCCGGGGAGTCGCCCACCGACCTGCGGGTGGGTGAGCAGATCGACGTCTACGTCATGCGGGTGGAGCAGGAAGAGGGGAGCATCCTCCTCAGCAAGCGGCGGGCGGACGTGCAGCGTGCCTGGGAGCGGCTGGAGACGGCCCTGCGGGAGGGACACATCCTGCACGCCATGGTGGTGGACCGGGTGAAGGGCGGCGTGGTGGTGGACGTGGGCCTGCGGGGCTTCGTCCCCGGCTCGCACATCGACCTGACCCGGGTCCGGGGCCGCCGGTTCGAGAACTTGGTGGGCGAGAGCGTGCCCCTGAAGGTGATCGAGATCGACCGGGAGCGCAACCGCGTCATCCTCTCCCACAAGCAGGCGGTGGAGGAAGAGCGGGCGCGCCGGAAGGAGGAGCTGTTCCGGACGCTGCGGGAGGGGGACGAGGTGGAGGGGGTGGTGCGGCGGATCACAGACTTCGGGGCCTTCGTCGACCTCGGGGGCGTGGACGCCCTCCTGCCCATCAGCGAGATGGCGTGGACGTACATCAAGCACCCGTCCGAGGCGGTGCGCCGGGGTCAGACCCTCCGGCTGCGCGTGATTCGGGTGGACCCCGCCGCCGGCAAGATCAGCCTGAGCCTCAAGCAGGTGCTCCCGGACCCCTGGGTGGACATCCGCTCCCGCTACCGCGAGGGAGACGTGGTGCGGGGCAAGGTGGTGCGGCTGGCGCCGTCTGGAGCCTTCGTGCGGCTGCGGGACGTGGACGCCTTCCTCCCCGTGGGCGAAGTGGCGGAACGGCGCGGGCAGAAGATCGAGGAGCTGGTCCAGGTAGGCACCGCGGTGGAGGCGGTGGTCACCGAGATCAAGCCCGAGGACCGGCGCATGGTGGTGAGCGTGCGGCGGCTGCGCCAGCAGCGGGAGCGGGAGGAGCTGGCGCAGTACCAGCAGGCGCAGGAGCGCAGCGGGTTTACCATCGGCTCTGTGGCCGGGGACGTGCTGCGTCAGGCGGTCCGTGGCACGGAGGAAGGAAGCGAGCCCGCGCCTCCCGCGGAAGGCGGCCGGGACGAGGGGAAAGAAGGCGCCTAAGGCGTGGTACGCTGGTGTTGCGGGGCGTGGCGCAGCTTGGCTAGCGCGCAGCGTTCGGGACGCTGAGGTCGGCGGTTCAAATCCGCCCGCCCCGACCAGAGTTTCCTGAGGCGAGAAGAGATACCGGGTTTACAAGGGGGTGGCCTGCGGAGGGGGGAGAACCGCCGACCTCGGGCCGGGGCCCCCAGCAAGTCGTCTTGCAGGGTTGCGGGCTGCAAGATGGGGTCTTCGACTTGCTGGGGTGGCTTCGGCGGTTCAAATCCGCCCGCCCCGACCAGGAGGAAGGGGTCCCCACGGAGCGCGTAAGCGGTCCGTGGGGTGAGAAATCCGCCCGCCCCGACCAGAGTTTCCTGAGGCGAGAAGAGATACCGGGTTTACAAGGGGGTGGCCTGCGGAGGGGGGAGAACCGCCGACCTCGGGCCGGGGCCCCCAGCAAGTCGGCTTGACGCGCAAGCGCCGCAGCGGCGACGATCCAGACAGGAGCGCACGGGGTGGTCGGCCGAGGCCGGCCTGAGAGACACCCGTCGAACCTGATCCGGGTAATGCCGGCGGAGGGAATGCGCGGCACGCACTCACCGAAACTTTTCCCGGCTTACCTCCCGCCGCCCCAGCGACTCCCGGCCGACTCCTCCCGGGGCGTGGAGGAGGCCTTTCGTTGACGGAGATCGTGGTGGTGGGCGCAGGGGTCGTGGGGCTCGCGGTGGCCGAAGAACTCGCAAGGTCCGGCCGCGAGGTGCTGGTCCTGGAACGTGACCGGGTCGGCGAGACCTGCGCGGCATCCGTGGCCGCGGGGATGCTAGCGCCCGCGGCCGAGGCGGACGCGACGCCCCACACCACCACCGTCCTCGCTCTGTGGAGCCACGGGATGTACCCGGAGTGGGTGGCCAGGCTGGAGGCGACTTCGGGCATCGACATGGAGTTCGACCGGTCCGGGACGGTGGTGGCCGCGCTGGACGCAGACGACCTTCGGGAGCTCGTGCACCTGGAGCGAGCGCAACGGCGCTTCGGGTCGGAGAGCCGGCGCCTGTCCGCGGAGGAGGCGAGGGAGCTGCAGCCGTCCCTGGGCCCCGGTGTAGTGGGCGGCCTGCTGCTTTCGGGCGACTGGCAGGTGAACCCGCGGCGCCTGCTCCAGGCGCTGCGCCGTTCCCTGGAGCTTGAAGGCGGTCGGGTCTTTGAGGGCGCGGCCGTGCAGGCGTTGGAACGGCGCGACGGGGCGTGGCGGCTCGTGGTCCAGGGCTCGCGCACCCTCAAGGCGACCACGGTGGTGCTGGCCGCAGGGGCGTGGACGGCGTCGCTGGTCCCGCCGGACCTGCCGAAGCCGCCGGTGCGGCCCGTGCGCGGGGCCGCCTTGCGGCTGGGTGGAGGACTCGCCACCCCGGTGGTGGTCCGCACGCCGCGGGTGTACGTGGTGCCCCGGGCTTCTGGCGAGACCGTGGTGGGTGCCACGGTGGAGGAACGCGGGTGGGAGGCCGAGCCTCTGGCGGGCGCGGTCTACGAGCTGCTCAAGGAAAGCCGAAGGGCCCTACCCTGCGTGGACGAGATGCCCTTGCGGGAAGTTGGGGTCGGATTCCGGCCGGCGATCCGCGACGGCGTGCCCGCGATGGGGCCCCTCGACGGGGACCGCACGCTGTTCGTCGCCACGGGGCACTACCGCAAGGGCATCGAGCTCGCACCCCTGACCGCCGCGTTAGTCCGGGCGCTGGTGGAAGGGCGGGAGCACCCTCTTGCGGCTTCCGTGGACCCGCGCCGGTTCGGGGCGCAGGGGGAGCCGTGACGGCTACGGTGCGGATCCAAGTGAACGGCGAGCCGCGGGAGGTGCCTGCGGGGACCACGCTGGCGGGGCTAGTGGGCGAGCCGCAGGCAGGACTTGCGGCCGCGGTGAACGGCCAGGTGGTTCCGGGAGCCGAGTGGGCACGCTACCGGCTCCAGGACGGCGACCGGGTGGAGTTCGTGCGTGCGGTGGGAGGAGGTTCCCGATGATCGATCGGTCGGCCCTGTGGGAAGGAGACCGGTGGGAGCTGGGGGGTCGGGTGTTCTGCTCCCGCCTGATCCTGGGCACGGCCCGCTACCCCAGCCACCAGGTGCTGCTGGACGCGCTGGAGGCCGCGGGCGTGGAGATGGTGACCGTGGCCCTGCGCCGCGTGCGGCCCACCGCGGAGGGCGAGGACCTGTACCGGTTGCTGCGCGGCCGCGGGTTCGAAGTCCTGCCCAACACCGCAGGTTGCTCACCGCGCGGGAGGCAGTGCTGGTGGCGGAGCTGGCCCGGGAGGCACTCGGCACGAACTGGATCAAGCTCGAGGTCATCGCGGACGAGGACACTCTGCTGCCGGAACCGGTGGAGCTGGTCCAGGCGGCTTCCCAGCTGGTGGCGCGGGGGTTCGTGGTGTTGCCGTACACCAACGACGACCCGGTGCTCGCCAAGAGGCTTGAGGAAGTGGGCTGCGCCGCGGTGATGCCGCTGGGAGCGCCCATCGGGAGCGGCCTCGGTATCCGGAACCCCCACAACATCCGCCTCATCGTGGCGCGGGCCAAGGTGCCCGTGATCGTGGACGCGGGTGTGGGGACCGCGTCCGACGTGGCTGTCGCCATGGAGCTCGGGTGCGACGCCGTGCTGCTGAACACGGCGGTGGCCCGGGCCCAGGACCCCGTGGCGATGGCGCGCGCGATGCGCCACGCGGCCATCGCGGGCCGTGTTGCGTACTTGGCGGGCCGGGTGCCCAAGCGCTTCTGGGCGGAGCCGTCGTCTCCCCTGGAAGGCCGGGTGGAGGCGCCCGCGTGGCCGTAGAGGTCCCGCGCCTGGTGGTGGTGGCGGACGTGGACGCGGCCGGTGGGGAGGCCGCGTGGCTGCGGGTGCTGCAGCGCTTGGGCAACCTGCGCCTCGGGACCGCGTGCGCGGTGCAGGTGCGGGCTAAGGGACGGGATGGACAAGCACTGCGCACGCTGGCCCGGCGGGCGCGTACGGCGGTTGCCGACCTGCGCTTGGTGCTGAACGGCCCTGCGCGGCTTGCTCGGGACTTGGGCTACACGGGCGTGCACTGGCCGGAGTCGGAAGTCCCCCCACAGGTGCCGCCGGAAGCTTCGGAGCTCCTGCGTTCCGCAAGCGCGCACAGCCCGGCAGCCCTCCGCCGCGCGGACGCGGTGGCCCACTGCGTGCTGTTCGGGCCTGTGTTCCCACCGGGCTCCAAGGAGGGCGCCGGGGTAGGGGTGGAGGCCCTGCGGGGAGCCTGCCGGCTGAGCCGGCTTCCCGTGCTCGCGGTGGGCGGGATCACGCTAGACCGGGTCGGTGCGTGCTTGGAAGCCGGTGCCTGGGGTGTGGCGGTGGTCACCGCGGTGGTTCGCAGCCCGGACCCCGCGGCCGCGCTCCTCGACTTCGCTGCCCGGCTCGCTGCGTGACGGGGGCCTCCGGGGCGCGGCAGGGGTCCTGGGGGCGCGCGGGGAAGACCCATCCCGATGAACTCCCGGGAGGCTCTTTGGACCCTTCACCTGCTGGACGTGGCCATCGCGGAGCGCGAGGCGGCAGCGGCAGCCCTGTCGAGCGAGGTGGAAGGGGCGGCACGGCTCGCCGAGCTCCGGCAGCGCCTGGAGACGTTGCGGCAGCGCGCCCAGCAGGTCCGGTCGGCCCAGCGCACGGCCGAGCTCGAGCTGGAGTCGCTGCGCGCCAAGCGGCGGCGGCTGGAGCAGGAGCTCTACAGCGGCCGGTTCACCAACCCCCGGGAGCTCATGAACCTCCAGCGCGAGCTCGAGGCGCTGGCCTCGCAGTACGCCCAGCTGGAGTCGTGGATCCTCGAGCAGATGGCGGAGGCGGAGGACGTGGACCGCGAGCTTGAGGAACTCGACGACCAGCTGCGCGACCTGGAGGCGGCCTACCGGATGGCGTCGGAGGACCGGGCGGCGCGGTGCCGGGCGCTGGAGGCTGAGCTAGCCGGTCTCCGCCAGCGGCGGGCCGAGCAGGTGGCGGCCATGGACCCGGAGGTGGTCGAGCGCTACGAGCGGCTGCGGGGCCGGCTCCACCCGCCGGTGGCGAGGCTTGTGGGCGAGGCGTGCGGCGGCTGTCACGTGACCCTGGCCTCTGGGTTCCGCGAGCGGGTGCGCTCGCAGGACGGGCGGGCGGTGGCATGCCCCGCCTGCGGACGGCTGCTGGTCCCGTGAGGAAGGTCGTGGTGCGGCCCGACGGCGCCTCACGGGGCAACCCAGGGCCCGCGGCCATCGCCGTGGTCGTGGAGGACGCCGCCGGCCGGGTCCTGCGGGAGGTGTCGGAGTCCATCGGCGAGGCCACCAACAACGTGGCGGAGTACCGAGCCCTGATCCGCGGCCTGCTGGAGGCGAAGGCGCTCGGCGCGGAGGAAGTCGAGGTCCGCACCGACAGCGAACTCGTGGCAAGGCAGCTCGAGGGCCGCTACCGGGTCCGCGACCCGGAGCTCGCGGGGCTGCATCAGGAGGCGCGCAACCTGACCGCGGGGTTCCGGGCCGTGGTGGTCCGGGCAGTGCCGCGGTCTGAGAACGCGCGGGCGGACGCGCTGGCCCGGCGGGCGCTTGCGCAGAAGAAGGAGCTGGACCCCGCAGAACGGGTGCTGGCAGCGGCCCGGCGCGGAGGCGTAGAGGAAGCGCGGTCGCAGCTGGCGCTTCTGGACGGTCCGGCCCTGCGCCGGGTAGCAGAGCGTTTGGTGGAGGAGGTGGCCCGCGGCGCGAGGGAAGCTCAGGGGCAGGGAAAACGTGAGACAATGACAGGGGAGCGAGCCGGGCGGCCGCGCCGCCCCACAGGGCGGTGAGGAAAGTCCGGGCTCCACAGGGCAGGGTGGTGGGTAACGCCCACCCGGGGCGACCCGAGGGAAAGTGCCACAGAAACATACCGCCGGCCGTTCCGGCCGGTAAGGGTGCAAAGGTGCGGTAAGAGCGCACCGGCGGCGTGGCGACACGCCGGCCCGGCAAACCCCACCCGGAGCAAGGCCGAGTAGGGGGAGATGAGGTGGCCCGCCGATCCCCGGGTAGGCCGCTAGAGGCCTCCGGCAACGGAGGTCCCAGAGAGATGGCCGCCGCACCGACCACGGTCGGTGTACAGAACCCGGCTTACAGGCTCGCTCCCTTACAGACCGCGAGGGTTGGACGGATGACGTGCCCGTACTGCAACAGTGAGAACGTGGTCCAGAACGTGACCGTCCGGTGGAGCCAGGTGCGGGGGGTGTTCGTCCCCAAGCGCGGACACTATTGCACCACCTGCGGCAAGTCCTTCGACCCGCCCGCTTCCGACGGGCTGAGCCTTTCCACGGTGATCCTGGAGGAGGTCACTCCGGCCATCCGGAAGCTCCAGGAGAGCGGGGACGTGATCGTGGTCCGCCACCGGGACGGGGTCCACGAAGTCATCTACTGACTTCCGAACGCCTGTCCGGCGGATCGGGATCCGTGCCCCGGAGAAGCGCTTGAGCGGTCGGACGGGGACTGGAATCCCCGAGGACCGCTACACGACTCTCGGCGCCACCCCAGAGATCGCGCAGCGATCTTCGGGGACCCCCGGTCCACCCGTCGGCGGGTTCTTTCCGGGACAAGCTCCGAGCTAGCTAGATCCCGCGATTTGCTTGCCAACCAGCAGGATTCGTGCTCTCTTGGGAGAACAGTGGGAACAAGTGGGGAAGAGTGGGGAGACCGCGTGGAGCCGTGACGGCGGATGTTCAAAGGCGAGTACGAGTACACCCTGGACGAGAAGGGCCGGCTGGTCGTACCTCCCAGGTTCCGGGGTGCGCTCGGCGAGCGGTTCGTCGCCACCCGAGGTTTCGACGGCTGCGTGGTGCTCTACCCGGAGTCCGAGTGGGCTCAGGTGGAGGCCAAGCTGCGATCGGAGCCGCTCGCGAACCGACGGTTTGTCCGCTACCTGCTGGGCTCCGCGGTGGAGTGCGAGCTGGACCGCCAGGGACGGTTCGTACTGCCCCCCCCGCTGCGGGAGCACGCCGGCATCGGCCGCGAGGCGGTGGTGGTGGGCCTCATCAACAAGGTGGAGGTCTGGAGCAAGGACCGGTGGCAGCAGTACCTGCAGAGCACGGTGCAGGACGAGGCGTCTTGGCTGGAAGGGCTGAAGGGGCTGAACTTGTAGAAGGATCGACCGAGCAGGGCGCGCGGAGGGATCGGGGCCCGGAGCCGTTTGCGTCGCAGCGACCACGCCGTGTGGATACGCCGTCGCTCGCTCCAACCCCCCTGCTCCACGCCGCACGTACGCAGCGCGGACACACCCCCGCCGGGCCCCGGTCCGTGCGCGCGCCCTCGGCCGAGTTCCCTCACACCCCGGTGCTGGTGGAGGAGGTCCTGCGCTCGCTCGAGCCCCGGCCCGGGGGCGTGTACGTGGACGCCACGGTGGGCACCGGCGGCCACGCAGAGCGCATCCTGCAGGCCAGCACGCCGGGAGGACGTCTGGTGGGGATCGACCGCGACCCCTACGCCCTCGCGGTGGCGTCCAGGCGGCTCGGGCGGTTCGGGGGTCGGGTGACGCTGCTGCGCGGAGACTTCGCCGCCTTGGCCGCGCTGGCCCGCCAGGCGGGGGCGGTGCCCGCGGACGGCGTGCTCATGGACCTCGGCCTGTCCTCCCTGCAATTGAGCCAGCCCGAGCGGGGCTTCAGCTTCCTGGAAGAGGGCCCCCTGGACATGCGGATGGACCCCTCGCAAACCCAGACCGCCGCCGACCTGGTCAACACCCTGTCGGAAGCGGAGCTGGCGGACCTCCTGCGGCGCTACGGAGAGGAGCCCTTCGCGCGCCGCATCGCCCGAGCCATCGTCCGCCACCGGCCGCTGCGCACCACCACCGAGCTCGCGGAGCTGGTGCGCCGCGCGGTTCCCAGGCGCGCGTGGCCCCGCAGGGTCCACGTGGCCACCCGGACGTTCCAAGCACTGCGGATCGCCACCAACCGCGAACTGGAGGCCCTGGAGGAAGCGCTGCGTCAGGTCCCGGAGGTGCTCCGGCCCGGCGGGCGGGCGGTGGTGGTGGCGTTTCACTCCTTGGAAGACCGGCTGGTCAAGCGGGCCTTCAACGCCGACCCGCGGCTGCGCCCGCTGGTGCGCAAGCCCTTACGGCCGTCCGCAGAGGAAGTGGCGCAAAACCCGCGCGCCCGCAGCGCCCGGCTGCGGGTCGCGGAGCGGCTGAACACGCCGTGATCGCAGAAACCCGCAGGCAGCGCACCTACCCGGTCCTGCTGCCCCAGGAGGCCGGAGATCGCACGCCCGTGCGCAGGCCCGCCCGCGGCCACCCCATGGCCCGGGGCCTGCTCGCCCTGGTCCTGGTGGCCGTGCCGCTCCTGGGGCACGTGTGGCTGGAGAGCGAGGCCGCGCAACGGGGCTACCGGCTGCGGGAGCTGCGCACGGAGGTGGCGGAGCTGCGTCGGGAGCGGGACCAGCTGCGCTACCGGGTGGCGGCGCTCCGGGCCCCGGACCGGTTGGAGCGCGAGGCGCACGCCCTCGGCCTGCGGCCGCCCGCCACGGGTCAGCTCGCTGCCGTGGCCGTGCCGCCTGGCACACTGGCAGCCGCTCCACAGGCGGCCGCCCCGTGGTGGCGGCGCTTTGGGGACCTGTTGGGACAGCGGCCCGCCTCCGCGGAGGAAAGCCGGCCTCGATGAGGTCCCCTGCACCGCGCGGGGGCAGCCGCGGCGCCCCTCGCGTGCTCGCCCTGTCCCGCGGCCGGGTCCGCGTGGTGGCTGCAGGCTGGCTCGTCTGCCTGGTAGCGCTGTTCGCCCGCGTGGCGTACCTGCAGACCGCAGCGTCTGGCCCCCTGCGCGAGCTGGCCCTGCGCCAGCAGGTGGGAGCCGTGGAAGTCCGCGGGTCCCGGGGGCGGATCTACGACCGGTCGGGAGGAGAGCTGGCCACCAACGTGGTGCGGGACTCGGTCTACGCCGTGCCGCGCGCGATCCAGGATCCCCAGGCGTTTGCCCGTACGGTGGCTCCGGTCCTGCGGTTGCCACGCCGTGAGGTCCTGGAGCGGGTGCGCCGTGGAGGGTACTTCGTGTGGCTTGCCCGGCAGGTGCCGCCGGAAGTGGCTTCCCGGCTGCGGGCCCTCGGGCTCGACGGGCAGTTGGGCTTGGAGCCTGAGCCCCAGCGCACCTACCCCGCGCGGGGTCTGGCTGCCCACGTCCTGGGGTTCGCGGGTGTGGACAGCCAGGGACTCGCAGGGGTGGAGCTGCAGTACGACGCGTTGCTGCGGAGCAGGCCGGGCCGGGTGCTGCGCGTGCGGGACGCCCTGGGTCGCGAGATCCTGGAGGGCCGACAGGTGTTGGTGCAGCCGCAGGACGGCGCGGACCTCGTCCTCACCCTGGATCGCGTGGTCCAGCACGTGGCGGAGCGGGAGCTGGACCGCACCGTGGCGGAGTACCGCGCCGCAGCCGGCGCGGTGGTGGTGATGGATGTGCACACGGGCGAACTCCTGGCGCTGGCGAGTGCCCCGCGCTACGACCCGAACCGCTACGCGGACTTCCCGGAGGAAGCCTGGCGCAACCGTGCGGTGGCGGAAGCGTACGAGCCGGGTTCCACGCTCAAGCTCGCGGTACTGGCCGCGGCTCTGGAGGCGGGCGTGGTGAGCCCCACCTCCCACTTCACCTGCCCCGGGTCTTTGCGCGTGCCCGGCGGACACACTATCCGCGAGGCGCACGGCCAGGCGCACGGCGTGGTCAGCTTGGCCGACATCGTACGGCTTTCGTGCAACGTGGGCGCGGCCCAGGTGGGCGCGCGGCTGGGCGCACAGTTCCTCCATCGGGCGCTCGAGCGCTTCGGGTTCGGCAGGCCCACGGGGGTGGACCTGCCCGGCGAGTCCCCCGGGATCCTCAGGCCTCTGTCCGCGTGGAGCGGCACGGACCCGTACGTGGTGGCGATCGGCCAGGGCGTGGCTGCCACACCCTTGCAGGTGGCGCGGTTCGTGGCCGCCATCGCGAACGGCGGCCGCCTCGTGCGGCCCCACGTGGCCGCGGCGGTGCGGGAGCCCCAAGGCCAGCTGCGCCGGCTGGTCGACCCGACACCCGCACCCCGGGTGCTGCCGCGCGAGGTCGCGGCCTCCCTCCTCGCCATGATGGAGCGCACGGTCACCGACGGCACGGGTACCGCGGCCGCGGTGGAAGGGTACCGGGTGGCAGGCAAGACCGGGACGGCACAGAAGCCTTCGCCGTCCGGTGGCTACGAGGCAGGCCGGTACGTGGCGTCCTTCGTGGGCGTGGTCCCCGCGGACCGGCCCAGGGTGGTGGTGCTGGTGGTGGTGGACGAGCCCCGCGGCGCGTACTACGGCGGCGTGGTGGCGGCGCCAGCGTTCGCCCGCATCGCGGCGCAGACCCTGTGGGCGCTGGGGATCCCGCCCAGCGGGTCTGGGGGCGGCCGCCCCGGATCGCGGGTGGAGGGCGATTGACACCTATAATGGGAGCGGCCCGCGGCGCGGGCCGGAGGGTCTGGCGTGCGGCTTTCGGATCTCGTGGCAGGTCTCAGCGTCCTTCAGCAGGTCGGCGGGGACGTGGAGGTCACCGGCATCGCCTACGACTCCCGAAGTGTGCGGCCCGGGGACCTGTTCTGCGCCGTCCGGGGCAGCCGCTACGACGGCCACGACTTCTGCGCCGAGGCGTGCGCGCGCGGTGCGGCCGCCCTGCTGGTGGAGCAGGCCGTGGGGTTGTCGGTCCCGCAGGTGGTGGTCCCGTCCGTGCGGGAGGCCCTGGGCCTGGTGGCCTCCACCTTCTGGGGCCACCCGTCCCACGCCCTGGACGTGGTGGGAGTTACGGGCACCAACGGCAAGGGCGCGGTGACCTTCTTGGTGCGCGCCGTGCTGGAGGCCGGCGGTGTCCCCTGCGGGGTGGTGGGGACCCTGGGAGCCTGGTACAGGGACCGCTGGGAAGCTCTGGAGCGCACCACCCCGGAGGCGCCCGACCTCCACGCCCTGCTAGCCCGGATGCGAGCGGCCGGGCTGCGTGCAGCCGCGGTGGAGGTGGCCTCCCACGCCCTGGTCCTGGGCCGCGTGGGTGGGGTCCGCTTCCGCGTGGCGGCGTTCACGAACCTCACCCAGGATCACCTGGACTTCCACGGCACCTTCGAGGCGTACCGCGACGCGAAGGCGAAGCTGTTCGAGAGGGTGGACCCTGAAGGGGTGTCGGTGGTGAACCAGGAAGACCCCCACGGCCCGTACATGGCTGCCCGAAGCCGGGCCCCGGTCCTCACCTACGGGCTTCGGGAGGGCTCGGTGCGGGCCGAGGACGTGCGGGTCACCGCGGAAGGTTCCACCTTCACCCTGGTCACGCCCGCTGGACGGCAGGGCGTGCGGTTACGCCTGGTGGGCCGGTTCAACGTGGCGAACGCGCTGTGCGCAGCCGGGGTGGGCTTGCACTACGGGATCCCGCTTCGACGCGTCGCAGAAGGTTTGGAGTCCGTGGAGAACATCCCCGGCCGGTTCGAGCGGGTGGAAGCCGGCCAGCCGTTCTTGGTGGTCGTGGACTACGCGCACACGCCGGACGGGCTCGCCAACGCCCTGGCGACCGCGCGGGAGGTGGCGCGCGGCCGGGTGGTGGTGGCCTTCGGCTGCGGCGGTGACCGTGACCGGTCCAAGCGGCCCCGCATGGGAGCGGTGGCCGCACAGCTCGCCGACCGGGTGGTCGTCACCTCCGACAACCCGCGCAGCGAGGACCCGCTGGCCATCGTGGCCGACATCGTGGCGGGCATGGAGCAAGCGCGCCGCGAGGGCCGGGCGCGGGCGTCGTGGGAGGTAGAGCCAGACCGCAGGAAGGCCATCCGCAGGGCGCTGGGGTCGGCCGGGGCGGGGGACGTCGTGTTGCTGTGCGGGAAGGGGCACGAGACCGTGCAGATCTTCCGGGACCGGACCGTGCCCTTCGACGACCGCGCGGAGGCACGGGAAGCTTTGCGAGAGCTGGGCTGGACACGTTCGCAACCGTGGGCCTCCCCAACCCCGTCCTGACGGTCGCACAGGTGGCGGACGCCGTGGGCGGCCGCGTGCTGCGGGGTGACCCGCACACCTGCGTGCACCGGGTGGTCACGGACAGCCGCGCGTCCAGCCCCGGCGCCCTGTTCGTGGCGCTGCGCGGGAGGGCACGCGACGGCCACGCCTTCGTCGGGGACGCGGCGCGCCGTGGAGCCCGTGCGGCCCTCGTCTGCGAGCCGGTGGCGGTGGAGGTCCCGCAGGTGTGGGTGCCGGACACCCGCGCAAGCCTGCTGCCCCTGGCCCGCCGGTGGCGGGCGGAGCTTCCGGCGGTGGCGGTGGGCGTGACGGGCAGCGTGGGCAAGACCACCACCGTGGCCATGACCGCCGCGGTGCTGCGCCGGCGCTACCCCACCTGGGCGTCCGAGCCGGACTGGAACGCGGAGCTGGGGGTTCCCCTGACCCTGTTCGGGGCGACGGCGGCGCACCGCTACGTAGTGGTGGAGATGGCCATGCGGGGGCTCGGGCAGATCGCCCAGCTGGCGGCTGTGGTACGCCCCCAGGTGGGTGTCGTGACGTGCGTGGGCCCTTCGCACCTGGAGCTGCTCGGTTCTCTGGAGGCCGTGGCCCGCGCCAAGGCCGAGTTGGTGGAGGCGTTGCCGCCCGAAGGGGTGGCGGTGCTGAACGCGGACGATCCACGGGTGCTTGGGATGGCGCGCCTCACACGGGCCCGGGTGCTTCGGTTCGGCTTCGCCGCCGACGCGGACGTACGCGCCGAAGACGTGCAGCCGGAAGGGCCTGGGGTGCGCTTTCGCGTCCGGACCCCGGAGGGTTCCGCGTCGGTGTTCCTGCCGGTCCCGGCGCCGCAGCTCGTGCACAACGCGCTGGCGGCGCTGGCGGTGGGCCAGGTGTGCGGGGTGCCGCTGGAAGAAGGCGCGCGTGCGCTTGTACACTTCCGCACGCCGCCCCTGCGGCTCAGCGTGGCCGAGCTGGAGGGCGGCGGGGTGCTGGTCAACGACGCGTACAACGCGAGCCCGCAGTCCCTGGAGGCGGCGTTCGCCGCGGTCCGGGCGCTGCGCGGCGGCCGCCGGGTGGTGGCAGTGCTCGGCGAGATGCGGGAACTCGGGCCGTTGGCCTCGCGCGCGCACGAGGAAGCCGGCGCGCGGTGCGCGCGGGAGGGGTTCGCGGTCCTGATTGCGGTGGGGGAAGGCGCGAGAGCCCTCGCCGGGGCCGCGCGTGAGTCCGGGCTGCCCGCAGAGGCCGTGGTGTGGGTCCGCGACGCCGAGGAGGCGAGCGCGGCGCTGAGCGCGCGCGTGCGGCCCGGTGACCTGGTGCTGGTGAAGGGCTCCCGGGCCCTGGGTCTTGAGCGGGTCGTGGAAGGGCTGGAGAGACGGTGACCGACCGGCTCCTGCTGGTGGCCCTGTTGTCCGCGGGGCTGGTGGTGGCGGCCGTGCCCTTGCTGTTGCCTTACCTGCGGCGGGTGGCCGGCCAGCCCATCCGGGAGGACGCGCCCCCGCGCCACCGAGAGAAGGCCGGAACCCCCACCCTGGGCGGCGTGGTGGTGCTGGGCGCCGCGGCGGCGGCTCTCGTCGCCTTCGGGTCCTGGAGCCCCGCGCTGGCGGTCGCTTCCGCCGCCGCAGGGGCGTACGGCGCGGTGGGGCTGGCCGACGACTGTCTCAGCCTGCGCAGGGGCCGCAACCTGGGGCTGCGGGCACGGGAGAAGCTGGCCCTGCAGGTTCCCGTCGCCCTGGGCGTAGGCTGGTACGCGGCCTCCACGACCGCGGGCGGCACTGCCGTCGCGCTGCCCTGGGGCGGGTCGTGGGATCTCGGTTGGGCGTACATCCCCTTCGCGGCGGTGTTCGTGGTGGGATTCGCGAACGGTGTGAACCTCACCGACGGCCTGGACGGGCTCGCCGCGGGCACCGTGGCGCTCGCCCTGGCGGTGTACGCCTTGGCGGGACTGCGCACCGGCCATCCCGAGCTCGCCGCGCTGGCGGTGGCGCTGCTGGGCGGCTGCCTTGGCTTCCTCTGGTACAACGCGCACCCGGCACAGCTGATCCTGGGCGACGTGGGCTCCCAGTCCCTCGGGGCGGCGCTGGCAGCCCTCGCGGTGCTGACGAAGACCGAGGCGCTGCTGGTGGTGGTGGGCGTGGTGTTCGTGCTGGAGGCGCTGTCCGTGGTGGTGCAGGTGGCGTACTTCAAACTGACCGGGGGCCGTCGGGTGCTGCGCAGCTCCCCCCTACACCACCACTTCGAGTTGGTGGGATGGCACGAGACCAAGATCGTGACGAGACTCTGGCTCGTGGCCGCCCTGGCGGCCGCGGTCGGCTGGACGTGGGTCGGGTAGCGTGTCGCAGCAGGCACAGGCGCAAACGGTGACGGAGGGGGCGCCGGAGCTGCCCCGGCTGGAGCACCCCGCCCTGTCGGCCCTGCGGGGCCGACAGGTCCACGTGCTGGGCGTCAGCGGCACCGAGGGGTCTGCGGTGGCGGAGTTCCTGTGGACGCAGGGGGTCTGCGCCACGTGCCACGACCTGCAGACTCCCGAGACGTTTCCCCAGGTGTTCGAGCGGACGCACCCGTGGATGGACCCGCAGACGCGTGCGGCGCGGATCCGCTGGTGGCTCGCACAACCCGTGCGGTGGCGGGACCGCTACCTGGAGGGCGTGGAGTCCGCGGAGGTGGTCTTCCTTCCCCAGGCGTGGTTCCGCAAGCCCGAGAACGCGCCCCTGCGGGACTTGGTGGACCAGGGCCTCCCGGCTTGCAGCCTCACAGAGCTCGTCCTGCGCCTGTCCCCCTGTCCCGTGGTGGGGGTCACGGGCACCAACGGCAAGTTCACCGTGGTCACCCTGGTGCACCGCATGCTGCAGGCGTCGGGGCTGCGGGCGTACGCCAGCGGGAACGACCGCACCCACACCCCCGCGGTGTACTTCCTGCACCTGCTGCGGCCCGAGGACCGGCTCGTCCTGGAGATCAGCAACCGCCAGCTCCTCGGCCTCGGCCGCAGCCCCCAGGTGGGCGTCCTGACCAACCTGCAGCCCCACCACCTGGACGACCACGGCACCTTCGAGGCGTACGTGCAGTGCAAGGCCCGGATCTTCCTGCACCAGGGTCCCCAAGACGTGGCGGTGGGCAACGTGGACGACCCGGTGGTGGCGGCGTTGCTGGACCGCGTACGGTCCTGCGTGGTGCCCTTCGGCCGCGACGCCCGCGAAGGGGCGTGGCTGGAAGCCGGGTGGATCCGTCTGCAGGACGAACGGGTGCTGCCCACCGCCGAGCTGAAGGTGCCGGGGGAGCACACGGTGTACAACGCCCTGGCCGCGTGCGCGGCGGCGTGGGCCGCGGGCGCCAGCGTGCAGGCCATGGCGGAGGCGCTGGCGGACTTCCGGGGCCTGCCGCACCGGCTGTGGCTCGTGGCCGAACACCGCGGGGTGCGCTACTACGAGGACTCCCTCGCCACGAACCCTGCGGCCGCCGCGGCCGCGGTGCGAGCCATGGACCGCCCCTTCGTCCTGATCGCCGGCGGCCGACGGCCGCTGGCCCGGCCCGAGGACTTCGCGCCGGTGCGGGCGGCACTGGAGCGCAGCTTGGTCCGGGCGGTCTACCTGATCGGGGAGTCGGCCCCTGCGCTCCGCGAGGCGCTGGGGGGAATCCCCGCGGAGGTCCTGGAGGTGCGGTCGCTGGCGCAGGCTTTCCGCCGGGCGGTCCAGCTGGCGCGGCCCGGGGAGGCGGTGCTGCTGTCGCCCGGCTGCGAGTCCTTCGACCAGTTCGCGGACTACCGGGAACGCGCGGAGGCCTTCGCCGCGCTCGTGGCGCAGCTCGAGGCGGGAGGCGGGCGGTGAGCGCAGCGCCCTCCCACGAGATCCGCCGCCGGGCTCCGGACGGTTGGCTGGTGGCCAGCGTGCTGGGGCTGTGCGGGCTCGGACTGGTGATGGTGTACAGCGCGAGTTCCGTGGTGGCCTTCGAGCAGTACGGGGACGCGGCGTACTTCTTCAAACGGCAGCTCCTGTGGTTCGTGATCGGTTGCCTCGCGATGGCCACGACCTCGCGCATCCACTACGCGGCCTGGCGTCCGCTCACGGCGCCCCTGCTCGGCGCGAGCCTGCTGCTGCTGGTGCTGGTCCTCATCCCCGGTGTGGGCGAGGTCGCGGGCGGGGCGCGGCGGTGGATTGCCGCCGGGCCCCTGCGGCTGCAGCCCGTGGAGGTGGCGAAGCTCGGCCTGGTCCTGTACGTGGCCCACTTCCTCGCCAACCGCCGCGACGCCGTGCGATCCTTCTGGCGCGGGCTCGGACCGCCCCTGGGGTTCGCCGGCCTGCTGGCCGCCCTGGCCCTGCGCCAACCGGACATGGGCAGCGCAGTGGTCCTGGTGGGGATCGCCCTGGGCGCGCTGTTCTGCGCAGGCGCGCGCCTGTGGCACCTGGGCCTCGTGGTGGCCGCGGCCCTGCCCGTGGGCCTGTGGGCGGCTCTTGGGGAGCCGTACCGCCGCGACCGCATCCTGGCCTTCCTGGACCCGTGGCGGGACGCGCTCGGGAGCGGATTCCACATCATCCAGTCGCTGGTGGCCATCGCCTCCGGCGGGCTGTTCGGCGTGGGGCTCGGCCAGAGCCGCCAGAAGTTCTTCTACCTACCGGAGCGGCACACGGACTTCATCTTCGCCATCCTGGCAGAGGAGCTCGGGCTGGTGGGTGTGGCGGTCCTCCTCGGCCTGTACGGCCTGTTCGCTGCCCGCACCTTCCGTACGGCCCTGCGGGCACCGGATCGCTACGGGGCGCTCGTGGCGAGCGGGGTGGGCTGTTGGGTGCTGGGCCAGGCGGTGCTGAACGTCGGCGTGGCTTCCGGCGCCCTGCCCGTGACCGGAGTACCGCTCCCGTTCGTGAGCTTCGGGGGCTCCTCCCTCGTGGTGCTCATGGCGGCGTCGGGGATCTGCCTCAACCTTTCCCAGTACGCCACCGCCGCACGGGAGCTGGACGTGTACGCCCAGTGGCCGGCCCGTACGCCCTCACCGCGGGGCGTAGGATGACCTGGCGGGTGGTGTTGGCAGGCGGCGGCACCGGCGGCCACACGTACCCGCTTCTGGCCGTGGCCGAGGCCGCGCAGGGCGAAGGCGAGTTCTTGTTCGTCGGTGCGGGCGGGTTCGAGGCTCAGGTGGCCGCGACTGCGGGCCTGCGGTTCGAAGGGGTTCCCGCAGGCGGCGTGGTGGGGAAGGGAGCGCGCGTGGCCGCGGCCAACCTGGCCCGCACCCTACGGGGCGTTTGGCGCGCCCGGCGGCTGCTGGCCGGCTTCCGGCCCCACGCGGTGCTGTCCACGGGCGGCTACGCAGGCTTCCCGGCGACGAGGGCGGCGGTAGGCCTGCGCGTGCCCGTGGTGCTGGTGGAGCCCAACGCAACCCCGGGGCTCGCCAACCGGCTGCTGGCCCGCCGCGCCCACCGGGTGTGCGTGGCCTTCCCACAGGCTGCCGCGCACTTCGGCCCCCGCGCGGTGTGGACGGGTGCGCCCTTGCGGGCGGCGGCCCGAAGTGGAGAAGCCCGCCGCGCCCGTGCGCGCTACGCCCTTGAGGAGGAGCGGACTACCGTGCTGGCGATGGGCGGGAGCCAAGGCGCCCGCAGCCTCAACCGGGCGGTGCGGGAGGCGATGGGGTGGCTGCGGGACCGCGCGGACCTGCAGGTGCTGCACGCCACGGGCACGGCGCGGGCCGGACTCGAAGCCCAGGTGCCCGCGGGGCGCCTCCTGTACCGCGCCGTGGACTACCTGGATCCCATCGGCGACGCCTACGCGGCGAGCCACCTGGTGGTGGCCCGGGCAGGCGCCTTGACCTGCGCGGAGCTGCTGGCGTGGGGGCTGCCTGCGGTGCTCGTGCCGCTTCCCGCCGCCGGCGGCCACCAGGCCCACAACGCCTCCGCTCTGGCGGAACTGGGCGCCGCGGTGGTGGTGCGGGACGAACAGCTCGGGGGCCAGCGCCTCGCGGAGGTCATCACGCAGCTGGTGGATGACCCGCAGCGGCTGCGGAAGATGGCGCAGGCGGCGAGGAGCCTCGCGCGGCCGGACGCCGCCCGCGCGGTGTGGCACGAGGTCGTGCGGGCCGCACAGGAGGCTTAGGTGTCGGAGCTGCACTTCGTCGGAGTCGGCGGCGCAGGGATGAGCGCCCTGGCCGAGGTGTACGCGCGCCGCGGCCACGCGGTTTCCGGCTGCGACCTGCGCGAGGGGCCGGCGGTGGCGAGGCTGCGCGCCCTGGGGGTGGACGTGCGCACCGGACACCACCCCTCCCACCTCCGGCGGGGCGCCCGGGTGGTGGCCTCCCGGGCCGTCCCGCCCACGGAGCCCGAGCTCGTGGCAGCGCGCGAGCAGGGTCTGGAGGTCGTGCACCGGGCGCAGCTGCTGGCGGAGTTCCTGGCGGGTGAACCCGACTCGGTGGGCGTGGCCGGCACGCACGGCAAGACCACCACCACGGCCCTCCTGGCCGTGGCGATGGCCGCGGCGGGCCTGGACCCCACCGCCCTGGTGGGCGGCGAGGTGCGGGAGTTCGGGGGAGGGGCGCGGGTCGGATCCGGGCCTGCGGTGGCGGAGGTGGACGAGAGCGACGGCTCGCTGGTGATGGTGCGAGTGCGCTCCGCGGTGGTGACACGGCTGGACCTCACCGACCACGCGGACCACTACGCGGACCTCGACGCGCTCATGGAAACCTTCGCGCGCTTCCTCGGGGCCCTCGCAGGGGACGGGCTCGCGGTGCTGTGCGCGGACTGCCCCAACGCGCAAGCCCTCCAGGGCCGGGTGCGCTGCCGCGTCCTCACGTACGGCACCGAGCAGGGCACCTACCGGGGCCGGGTGGTGGAGATCAAGGGGCCTTGGTCGCGCTTCGTGCTCGAGCGGGCGGGCCGCCCGCTGGGCGAGGTGGCGCTGCGCCTGCCGGGCCGCCACAACGTGGCGAACGCCACCGCCGCTCTGGCGCTGGCGCTCGAGCGGGGCGCTCGCTTCGAGGCCGTGGCCGAGGCCTTCGCCCGCTTCTCCGGCGTGCGCCGGCGGTTCGAGGTCTACTGGGAGGCTCCCCTCGTGGTGGACGACTACGCCCACAACCCCGTCAAGGTCCGCGCCTTCCTGCGGGCCCTGCGGGAGGCGTGGCCAGGCCGCCGCATCGTGGCGGTGTTCCAGCCGCACCGCTACTCGCGCACCCGGACCACGTACCGGCAGTACGCAGACAGCTTCGCGGACGCGGACGAGGTGATCGTGACGGAGCTGTACCCGGCGGACGAGCCCCCGGAGCCCGGGGTGAGCGGCCGGCTGATCGCGGACGCCCTGCACCACCCCGCGGTGCGCTGGGTGCCGGAGCTGGAGGCGGTGGTCCCCTTCCTCCAGTCGAGGGTGCGGCCGGACGACGTGGTGGCCACCCTGGGTGCGGGCGACGTGTGGAGGGTGGCCGAACGCCTCGTGGAGGAGCTGGCCCGGTGACGTCGCGCCGAGCGACCGCCACGAGCGTGGTGGAGGCCCTGCGGGCCCGCTGCCGCGACGTGCGGACCGATGAACCCCTGAGCCGTCACGTGTCCTTCCGGATCGGAGGCCCTGCGGACGTGCTCGTGGTCCCGCGTACGGCCGAGGAGCTGCGTGCGGTGGCGCGCTGGCTATACGCTTCCGGCGAGCCCTTCGTCGTGCTAGGCCGCGGGTCCAACGTCCTCGTGTCCGACCGCGGGGTGCGGGGCGTGGTGCTCAAGGTCGGGCACGGGCTGGACCGGGTCCGGTGGGACGGTACCTGGGTGCGCGCCGAGGCCGGTGTGGGGCTGCCGCGCCTGGCCTTCCGCGCGGCAGGGCGCGGCCTGCGGGGCCTGGAGTTCGCCGCGGGAATCCCGGGCTCGGTGGGCGGTGCGGTGGTGATGAACGCAGGTGCCCACGGCCACAGCACCCAGGAGGTGGTGCGCGCGGTGCACGTGGTCACCCCGTCCGGCGAGCAGGTGTGGCCCGCGGACGCCATGGGCTTCGGCTACCGCACCAGCCGCCTGCAGTCCGAGCTCGGGGTGGTGGTCGAGGTGGAGATGTCCCTGGCGCCCGACGACCCCACGGAAGTTTCCTCTCGCCTACACGCGTGGCTCCGGCACCGGGGCGCCACGCAGCCGGTGCGGCTTCCCTCTTCCGGGTGCATCTTCCGTAACCCGCCCGGGGACGCCGCGGGCCGGCTGGTGGACCTGGCGGGCGGCAAGGGCCTGCGGGAGGGCGGGGTGGAGGTGTCGACTTTGCACGCCAACTACGTGGTGAACACCGGCGGCGGGCGCGCGGAGGACGTGCTGCGGCTGGTGGAACGCGTGCGGGAGCGGGTGCGTCGTGCCTTCGGGGTCGAGCTGGAGCTCGAGGTCCAGCTGGTGGGGGAGTTCTAGTGGGAGACGCAGACGCCCCCGAACTCGTCCGGCGCCTGCTGCGCCTGGGCGTGGTGCTGTCCTTCGTGGCCGCGGCGGTGAGCGTGGCGGAGTCCTCCGCCTTCTCGGTCCGGCGGGTGGAGGTCCACGGGACGGAGACCCTGTCGGAGGAGCGCGTGCGGTCCAGCTCCGGGATACGCACAGGGCAGCCCCTGGTGGCCGTGGACCCGCAGGCGGTGCGCCGGCGTCTACTGTCCGTCCCGCAGATTGCGCAGGCCTGGGTGGACGTGGTGTGGCCGGACCGGGTGGTGCTGCGGGTCACCGAGCGCCGTCCCGTGGCGGCGCTCCGGGTCGGGAAGGCGTACGTCCCGGTGGACTCCGAGGGTGTGGTGCTGGGGTGGTGGCAGGACCCCGGGGGACTCCCGGTGCTCTCGGGCCCGCGGCCCCCCTGGATCCGGCCGGGCGAGACCGTTCCGTACGAACCGGTGCGGGCCCTCCTGGTGGAGCTGGCCGAACTCCCCCCTGCGGTCCGCCGCGGGATCCGGTCCGTGGCGGTGGAGCGCAGCGGCGACTACGCCGTGCGCACCTCCTCGGGGCCGGTGGTGCGCGTGACCCCGGGCGAAGTGCAGCGAGGGCTCGCGCTGGCCGAGGAGGTCACAGCCGCCCTGCGGGCGCGGGGAGTGGAACCCGCCTTGGTGGACATGCGGTTTGGGGAGCGGGTGGTGGTGCAGCCCGCCCCGTGAGGTCGGCCAGTGCAGGCGCGCCGGGGAGGAGTCCGCAGGCGGCCGCAGAAGACGTTCGCAGAACCAAACGGCCATTTCGTTGCACGGAGCTGTACGTCCGGGAGGAGGTCGCAGGTGCCGAGAAAGGGTGCCCTGGTGGGGCTGGACATCGGCACCACGAAGGTGTGCGCCCTGGTGGGCGAGGTGGACGAGGACGGTGAGGTCCACGTGGCGGGCGTCGGCACCGTCCCGTGCACCGGCCTGCGACGCGGGGTGGTGACCGACCTGGACGCGACCACCCGCGCCCTGACGGAGGCCGTGGAGCGCGCGGAGCGCATGTCGGGCCAGAGCGTGCGCAGCGTGTTCGTCGCCGTCTCCGGCGAGCACATCGCCTCGCAGAACAGCCGTGGCGTGGTCGCCGTGTCCCGCAGCGACCGGGAGATCAGCACGCAGGACGTGGAGCGGGTGGTGGAAGCTGCCCAGCTTGCGGCCATCCCCTCCCCGGACCGGGAGATCATCCACCTGTTGCCCCGGGGGTTCGTGGTGGACGGCCAGGACGGGGTCCGCAACCCCGTGGGCATGTACGGGACGCGGCTGGAGGTGGAGGCGCACATCGTCACCGGCACCAGCACCCTGCTGGCGAACCTGGTGAAGTGCGTGCACCGGGCAGGCCTCGAGGTGGAGGAGATGGTGCTGGAGCCCCTGGCGTCCGCGGAGGCCGTCCTCTCGCCCGCGGAGCGCGAGTTGGGGGTGGTGGTGTGCGACGTGGGGGGGGGAACCACGAGCCTCGGCGTGTTCGCCGCAGGCGGCCTGGTGCACACCGTGGTGCTGCCCGTGGGCGGCAACCACATCACCCACGACATCGCCTTCGGGCTGCGCACGGCCCTGCCGGAGGCGGAGAAGCTGAAGGTGCGGCACGGCGCCGCCGCGGCCCGCATGGCCTCCGAGGGCGAGCTGATCGAGGTGTTGGGGGTCGGGGAACGGGAGCCGCGGGTGCTGCCGCGCCGGCACCTGTGCGAGATCATCGAGCCGCGGGTGGACGAGATCCTGGGCCTGGTGGCCGCGCACCTCGCCAGGCCGGAGTTCGCGGGGCGGGTGCCCGCGGGACTCGTGCTCACCGGCGGGACTGCGCTGCTTCGCGGGCTCGCGGAGGTGGCCACAGAACGCCTTGGCCTGCCTGCGCGGGTGGGCTACCCCACGGGAGTCGTGGGGCTCGCGGACGCCGTGGCCAGCCCGGCCTTCGCCACCGCGGTCGGGCTGGTGCTGTACGGCGCCCGGACGGAGCGCGGGACGGTGTCCCGGCCGGAGCGGAACGGCGCCCTGTGGGGGCGGTTACGGGCGTGGGTACGGAGCGTCCTGCATGGAGAATAGAGGAAGCGACGACGGCGGGAGGGGACCATGGCGCACCTGGATCGGGACCTGCGGCGGTTCGCGTCCATCAAGGTGGTGGGCGTCGGGGGGGCGGGCAGCAACGCGGTGAACCGCATGATCGCCGCGGGCCTGCGCGGCGTGGAGTTTATCGCCATCAACACGGACGTGCAGGCGCTGGCGCTGTCCCAGGCCGAGCGGAAGATCCACATCGGCGCGAAGCTCACGCGCGGGCTTGGGGCCGGTGGGAACCCGGAGGTCGGACGCCAGGCCGCGGAGGAGACGAAGGACGAGCTGTACGACGCCCTGGAGGGCGCGGACATGGTGTTCGTGACCGCGGGCATGGGGGGAGGGACCGGCACCGGGGGCGCGCCCGTGGTGGCCCGCATCGCGCGGGAGCTGGGAGCGCTCACCATCGGTGTCGTCACCAAGCCCTTCACCTTTGAGGGCCGGAGGCGGGCCGCGGCGGCCGAAGAAGGCATCCGGGGCCTCAAGGAACAGGTGAACACCCTCATCACCATTCCCAACGACCGCCTGCTGCAGCTGGTGGACCGGTCCGTGAGTATGATCGAGGCCTTCCGGGTGGCGGACGACGTCCTGCGCCAGGGGGTCCAGGGGATCGCAGACCTCATCACCGTCCCGGGCCTCATCAACCTGGACTTCGCGGACGTGCGCACGGTGATGGCGGAGGCCGGCTCCGCCCTCATCGGCATCGGGGTTGCGAGCGGCGAGGACCGGGCGGTGCGGGCGGCGCGGACGGCCATCAGCAGCCCGCTGTTGGAGACGTCCATGGAGGGCGCCCGGGGGGTGCTGCTGAACGTCACGGGCGGGCTGGACCTCGGGCTCGTGGAGGTGAACGAGGCCGCGCAGATCATCGCGGAGGCCGCAGACCCCGACGCCAACATCATCTTCGGGGCGGTGATCGACGACGGCCTGAAGGACGAGGTACGGATCACCGTGATCGCCACGGGCTTCGACGCCGCCCGGCCGCGCCGGGCCGCGGAGGCGTCAGACCGCGCGCCGGCGACGGCCCCGCCGCCGCAGGACGTGCCCGTGAAGATGTTCATCGACGACCTGGACGTGCCGGCGTTCCTGCGCAAGCGCTAGGAGCATGTCCGGGAGGTCTTCGCGGAGGAGAATCGCGCCAGCGATCGTTGGGGCGGTCTAGCCTTCGCCCCGCACGGGGCCGTGGCGCGCCGCGGCACGACTGGGCGCCCCCGGAGGACCCATGGCGTACGGACTCGACCCCGTAGAGCTCGCGGTGCGGCGGCACTTCGTGGTGCAGGAAGTGCACGCCCGCGAGGGCCGCACGAGCTTCGTGGTCTCCGAGGGCGGGCAGCTGCGGGAGCGCTTCCGGGCCCTGCGCCGGGACCTGGAGCCGCTGGGGAGCCTGCCGCTCCTGCGGCGGGCCCAAGGCCGCGTGTGGCTGCACGTCGTCCCGCGGCCTCCCCGGGGGAACAGCAGGCGGTGGCTCGCGGCCGCGCTGTTCCTGGCGACCGTGGCCACCACCTTCGCCACCGGCTACCTAGCCTCCCAGCGCTTCCAGCAGGTGCTGTCCCAGGTCCCGCACGCGGTGCTGCGCGCCGGCTACTGGCCGAACCCGTGGGTGGACGGGCTGGTCTTCAGCGCGGCGCTGCTCGGCATCCTGCTCGTGCACGAGCTGGGCCACAAGCTGGCGGCGCGGGTGCACGGCATCGAAGCTTCAGGCCCCTACTTCATCCCCTTCCCACCCCTGCTGTTGGGGAGCGAGATGTCGCTCGGCACCATGGGCGCCGTGATCTTCTCCCGCCATCCCGCGCCGGACCGGGACGGGCTGTTCGACCTCGGAGCTTCAGGCCCCCTGGCCGGCCTGGTGGTGGCGCTCGGGGTCCTGTGGGTCGGGCTGGAGCGCACGGTCCTGCTGGACCTGCACGCCCTCTGCCCCGGGCTACGGCCTGAGACGTGCGGGCCCCTGCTGGCCCTGCCGCGGTTCCCCTTCGGTCTCCCGTGGTTCGTGGACCGGGTGGTCACCTGGCGGTACGGCGCCTCCCCGGACGTGGTGGCCTACCTGGACCCGTTGCTGGACGCCGCGGTGATCGGGTTTTTCGTCACCGCGGTGAACCTGCTGCCCGCGAGCTCCCTCGATGGCGGCCACGTGACCCGCGCGCTGCTGGGCGACCGCTGGCACCGGGTGGGCTCCTACGTCGCGGTGCTGCTGCTGTTCCTGATGGGGCTTTGGCTGATGGCGGTGCTGCTGCTGGCCTTGCTCTCCCGCGGCCACCCCGGCCCCATGGACGACGTCAGCCCCCCTTCGCCGTCCCGGGTGTGGACGGGCGTGTTGCTCTTGGGCGTGTTCGTGCTCTCGCTGCCCTGGAGCAACTTCCTCCTGCTGTTCCGGCTGCTGTCGGAGTTCGTGTTGCGGTGACCGCCGCGGTCCGGGTGGACGGCCTGCGCAAGCGCTACGGCCGCGTGGAGGTCCTGCGCGGAGTCAGCTTCTCGGTTCAGCCTGGAGAGGTGGTGGGGCTGCTGGGCCCCAACGGTGCGGGCAAGACCACCACCCTGCGGGTGCTCGCGACCCTGGCGCGCCCTTCGGGCGGGAGCGCTTCGGTGTGGGGGTGGGACGTGGTGCGCCACCCGGACCGGGTGCGCGCGTGTGTGGGCGTGGTCCCCGACCAGGCGGGCGTGTACGGCCGGCTGTCGGCCAGGGAGACGCTTCGGTACTACGGCGCTCTGTGCGGCCTGCGTCGGGCGGAGCTGGACCGCCGCATCGAGCAACTGGTGGCCTGGCTCGGTATGGCGGCCTTCGCGGACCGGCCTGCCGGCACGTACTCCCGCGGCATGCGGCAGCGGCTGCACTTGGCGCGGGCGCTCTTGCACGACCCGCCGGTGCTGGTGCTGGACGAACCTACGGCCGGGCTGGACGACCCCACGGCCCAGGCGGTCCGGGACCGGCTGCGCGCCCTGGCGCGCGAGGGGCGGGGTGTGCTGCTCACCACGCATCTAGCCCAGGAGGCCCAGCGCGTTTGCGACCGGGTCGTGGTCCTGTGGGACGGGGAGGCGCGCGCAGAACTCGTCCCGGACCAGTTCGCGCGGTGGCCGCAGTTCGGACCGGATCGCCCGTGAGAGTCGCGTGGGCTGTCGTGGCCAAGGAACTCGTGGACCTGGTGCGCGACCGGCGGGCGCTCCTCGTGGGCCTGCTGCTTCCCGCGGTGGCGGTCCCGGCCGTGTCGGAGTTCCTCCAGGCAAACGCGCAGCGCCGCCTGCAGACCCCCGCCCGCGTGGCCGTGGTGGGTACCCACCGGGCGCCCGCCCTCCTCCAGGCTGCCCGGGGTCTGCTGGAACCGGTGACGGTCGCCGACCCTCTGGACGCGCTGCGCCGCGGGCAGGTGGACGCGGTGCTGGTGATCCCGGAGGGTTTTGAGCAGGCCGCGCGCCGGGGCGGTGCCGAACTCACCCTGAAGTACCGGGCCCAGGATCCGCAGGGGCTGGTGGCGCGCGAGAAGGTCCTGCGCGTGGTGGCGGAGTACGCGCTGCCCCTCGTGGACCGGGCCCTGGCGCAGAAGGGGCTCAGCCGCGACCTGCTCACACCCGTGCGGCTGCGCGAGGAACCCACGGGCGGGGGAGGCGGCTGGCTTGGGTTCACCATCCCGCTGTTCGTGGTGGTGTGGGCGTTCGGGGGCGCCGCGGTAGTAGCCGCGGACGTGACCGCGGGGGAGCGGGAGCGCGGCACGTGGGACCTGCTGCTGTGTTCGCCGGCGAGCCGCTGGGGCATCGTGGCCGGCAAGTTCGCAGCCTGTAGCGTGGCCGGGTTTGCGCTGGCAACCGCCGCGGTGGCATCCCAGTTGGCCCTCTCAGGCCTTCGCCCGGGCCTTTCGGCTGGACAGCTTGCGGCTGTCGCGGCGGCGTCGCTGTGCGCCAGCTGGGTAGCTGCGTCGGGCGCCCTCGGGCTGGGTCTAATGGCCCGCAGCGCGCGGGAAGCCAACCAGTACGCCCTGCCCCTGTACCTCGCGGCCCTGGCCACAGCCGCGGCCGCGGACGGGCTGCGCACCTGGCCTGGGGCTTCCTTCGTGCCCGTTCTGAACGCCTTCCTCCTGGCCCAGGCGGCGGTGGGAGGCGGCCTGGAAGCCGGGCGGCTTAGCGCCGCGCTGGCTTCTTCCCTGCTGGCCGCCGGGATTCTGCTCAGCCTTGCCCGGCACCTGCTGGAACGCGAACAAAGGGGCGTCTGACCGCATGTGCGGAAGGCTTGAAATCCCCGCCGGATGCGGCCACAATATCTGCTACCGGAAAGGGAAGCTACCTCAAGATCTAGAAGGTCCAGGCGGGGTCGGGGAGAGTGCGCTGCCCGTACTGCGGACACCAAGACAGCCGGGTCCTGGACTCCAGGCCCGCGGAGGAGGGGTCCAGCATCCGCAGGCGTCGGGAGTGCCCAAGTTGCGGCCGGCGGTTCACCACCTACGAGCGGGTGGAAGCCCCCGCGCTGCTGGTGGTCAAGCGGGACGGCCGCCGGGAGCCGTTTGACCGTGCCAAGGTACTGGGCGGGCTCGTGAAGGCCCGGGGCAAGCGGCCCATCCCCACTGAGGTCCTGGAGGCGCTCGCCGCGGAGGTGGAGCGCGAGGTGCGGAACTCCGGCGAGCCGGAGGTGTCGAGCAGCCGGATCGGCGAGCTGGTGATGGAGCGGTTGCGGGCGGTGGACGAGGTCGCCTTCGTCCGGTTCGCCTCCGAGTACCGCCGGTTCCAGGACGTGGAGAGCATCGTGGAGGAAGTGGCCCGCTTGCGGGCCCGCAAGGAACGGGAAGAACAGTTGCGGCGCCAAGTGCCCCTCCTGCCCCTGGCGGAAGGTCAGGGGAACGGGAAACACTGAAGGACGGTGACCATGCGGACGACCCAGGACGCTACGGACCTCTTCGAGCAGACGCTGCGCTACTTCGGCGGGGACGAGCTGCGAGCGCGGGTGTTCTTCGACAAGTACGCCCTCCGGGACGCCGAGGGACGGGTGGTGGAGGCCACCCCTCCGGAGATGTGGGCCCGGGTGGCGCGGGAGATCGCGTCCGTGGAGGCCACGGAGGCCAAGCGCCGGGAGTGGGAGGAGAAGTTCTACTGGCTGCTGGAGGACTTCCGGTTCGTGCCCGGCGGCCGCATCATGTTCGGCGCCGGCAACCCGCGCCGCGCCACGCTCCTCAACTGTTACGTCATTCCCATTCAGGGCGACTCCCTGGAGGACATCTTCGAGTGGTGCAAGCAGGCGGGCCGGACCTACTCCTTCGGCGGCGGGGTGGGCACGGACATCAGCGTGCTGCGGCCCCGCGGGACGCCGGTGAACAACGCGGCCATCACCAGTTCCGGTGCTGTGTCCTTCATGGAGTTGTTGTCCACCACCACGGGCACCATCGGCCAGGCGGGGCGCCGGGGTGCCCTCATGATCACCATCGCCAGCTCCCACCCGGACGTGCTGGAGTTCACCCAGGTGAAGCGCAACCTGGACCGGGTGCGGTACGCGAACATCAGCGTGCGGGTGGACGACGCCTTCATGCGGGCCGTGGAGCGGGATGGAGACTACACCCTGCGCTTCGCCAACGAGAAGGTGCAGGTGGAGCGCGCCATCCGGGCGCGGGAGCTGTGGCAGGAGTTGGTCCGGGGCGCCCGGGACTACGCGGAGCCCGGGGTCATCTTCTGGGACACCATCCGCCGGCAGTCCACCTCCGAGTACAACGGCATGAACGTGATCACCACCAACCCGTGTTCCGAGATCCCCTTGGAGCCGTACGGGGCTTGCTGCCTCGGCAACCTTCAGCTGGCCGCTTTCGTCCGGGAGGCCTTCACGGAGCGGGCACACGTGGACTGGGAGGCGCTGGAACGGGCGTTGCGGTACGCCGTGCGCTTCCTGGACGACGTGCTGGACTACAACGCGGACAAGCACCCCCTGCCCCAGCAGAAGGAGGCGAGCCTCCGGAGCCGGCGCATCGGCGTGGGCTTCACCGGCATGGGAGACATGCTGGCCAAGCTGCGGCTGCGGTACGACTCCGAGGAGGCCATCGCCTTTGTCCACCGCACCTTCGAGCGGATCAAGAACGTCGTGTACGACGAGAGCGCGAACCTGGCGGCGGAGAAGGGCACCTTCCCCGCGTACGACCGGGACGCCCACCTGCGCAGCCCCTTCCTGCAGGGCCTAGCGCCCGCGGTCCTGGACAAGGTCCGGGCCCAGGGGCTGCGGAACGTGGCGCTGCTCACCGTGCCCCCCGTGGGCAGCGGCGCCGCGCTCGCGGGGACCACGAGCGGGATCGAGCCCATCTTCGACCTGTACTACCTGCGGCGCAGCGAGTCGTTGAGCCAGGCGCAGTTCAAGGTCTACCACCCCTTGGTGCGGGAGTACATGGAGGAGTTCGGGGTGGACGAGGAGCACCTGCCGGAGTGGTTCGTGACCGCGCACCGCATCTCGCCGGAGATGCGCGTGCGCATGCAGGCCACCATCCAGAAGCACATCGACCACAGCATCAGCTCCACGGTGAACCTGCCGGAAGACGCCACGGTGGAGGACGTGGAGCGCATCTACTTCCTGGCGTGGAAGCTGGGCTGCAAGGGGATCACCGTGTACCGGGAGGGGTCCCGCGAGGGGGTCTTGATCACCGAGGCGAAGGCGCAGCAGCAGACGCAACCGGAGGCGATCCGGGTACCCGCCGAGCCGGCGCGGGACCGGGCGGTCACGCGCCCCAGGCCGAAGGTGACGCAGGGACGGACGGAGCGGATCGAGACCCCCCGCGGGCGGGTGTACGTGACGGTGAACGAGGACGAGTACGGGCCGTGCGAGGTGTTCGTGGAGAGTCTGGACGTGGAGGCGGAGGCCACGGGCAGGCTGGTGTCCCTGTGTCTGCGGAGTGGCGTGGACCCCCGGGAGGTGATCGAACAGCTCTGGCGGGTTCAGTCCCGGGAGGTGGCCCTGGACCGTTCCGCCGACGACACCGTGGTGCGGGTGAGCACCATCGCGCAGGCGGTGGCCCTGGCCCTGGGCCGGGCGCTGTACGGGGACGGCTTCAAGCCGGACAAGGAGTTCCCGCGCGCGGCGGCGTTGCCCGAGCCGACGCCGCGCGCCCGGCAGGAACGCCTGCGGTTCAACGAGCCCCCCCAGCCGTCCAACGGGGCGCCCGAGGGGAACGGGGCTGTGGGGCTGTCGTTCATGGGGGTGTGCCCGGACTGCGGGGACCGGTTGGTCTACGAGAACGGCTGCGCGAGCTGCCGCTCGTGCGGGTACTCCCGCTGCTGACCCGCCCGGCGGGAGCAGGCGCGCGCTCCGTCGCGAGGGCGCGCAGCAATCTCGCGGTGGGCGCGGGCAGGGGGAGAGCCAGTTGGTCCGGCCGGACGAACCGCCCGGTGTGTGGTGGGCGTGCACAGCGCGCCGCGACCACCTCGAAGCTCGCGGTGAAGTGCGTGAACGCGTGCGAAAACCGCAGGGTCCGTCTGCCCCTCCGCAGGTCGGCTCCCACGAGCCGCGAGAGGTGCGGCCGGGCTTCTCGCCAGGAACGCGCTTCCACGTAGGGCAAGGTCCACAGCGATCCCCAAAGACCTCCTGGGGGCTGCCGCAGGAGCAGCACGCGGCCTGAGGGGTCGCAGACGAGGACGGCCACGAAGGTGCGGTGCGGCTTCCGCGGAGGCCGGCGCGGGGTCGGGATGGACGTGGCGGTACCCTCTGCGTGCGCCCGACAGAAGCGCTGCACAGGGCAGGCCTCGCACCGCGGCGAGCGGGGAACGCAGAGGGTCGCACCCAGGTCCATGAGCGCCTGGTTGAAGTCGCCCGCCCGTCCGCGGGGCAGCGCCGCCCCCAGTGCGACCTCTACCGTCTGGCGCGCCCTGGGGTCCGAGGTCGCAGCCCGCAGCCCGAGCAGCCGGAGCCCCACCCGCAGCACGTTGCCGTCCACAGCGACTGCGTCCTCCCCGAAGGCGATGCTGGCCACCGCGGCTGCGGTGTAACGGCCGACGCCGGGGAGCCTGCGCCACTCGGCGGCGGTGGCGGGGAAGGCCCCGCGCCGCAGGACCTCCTTGGCGGCCCGATGGAGGTTTCGGGCCCGCGCGTAGTAGCCAAGGCCCGCCCACACGCGCAGGACGTCCTCCTCCCGCGCCCTGGCGAGGCTGTGCAGGGTGGGGAACGCCCGCAAGAAAGTGCGGTAGTAGGGGACCACAGCCTCCGCCCGGGTCTGCTGCAGCATCACCTCAGAGACCCACACGCGGTAAGGGTCCTGGGTGCGCCGCCAGGGGAGGTCCCGGCGCGCGACCGCGTACCACCGCAACAGCTCCCGGGCCAGGAGCTTGTCCCGGAAAACCCCGCCCACAGGAGGACCGGGGTCCCCGAGAATCGCGCAGCGATCGTTGGGGGGGTCTGGGCGAGGCCCAAGCGGTAGGGTCATCCGGGCCGCGCGTGGCGCCAGGCCACCAACCGCGCCAGGGCCAAAAGGACTCCGCTTGCCGCCGTCCCCACCACCAGGAACGCCCAGGTGCCGGGGCCCGCAAGACGCCCCAGGAGCGCTTGACGCAGCAGGATCCCGAGGGGGATCGCCAGTAGCCACGTCGCGAGGAAGGTGGTCCATGCGCCGGTGCGGTACGTGCCGAGCACGGACGCCGCAAGACCCCAGCTCACGCAAAGCGGCAGGAAGGTGCGGGCTAACAGCTCGCACCCCAGCTCGGAGCCGTGGAGACGAGCGCCCGCCACCGAGAAAACCAGCAAAGCCAGCAGGTCGGCGGCCACAAGCCGGTACGCCACCTTCACCGGCCTCCCGTCGCCAGGGCGGCTCCCACCCCACGCGTTCGGGCTGCAGGGAGCCACGCCGCGAGCAACGCGCCCACCGCCGCCATCGCCGCGGCCAGCCGCAGGACCGCCGGCACGCCGAACGCGTCCGCCACCAAGCCGAAAGGCGTCGCGAGCAACGCGGCCACGGAGCTGGCAGCCACCTGCATGCCGCCGCCGAGGGCCGTGTGGCCCGGCAGGAACTCCTGCGACAGCACGAGCGCGATGGGCAGCACTCCTTGCGAGCACGCGCCCAGGACCAGCACCGCCGGGTAGGTCCAGGGCGGGCGGAGGAAGGGCAGCAGCAGGACCACCACCGCCAGCACGGCCATGGTTCCCCCAAGCACCCCGCGCCGCCCCCAGCGGTCTGCGAGGCGTCCCAGGGCGGGTGCGGCCACCACGCCCCCGGCCAGGAGGAGCGAGAGCGCTGCGGCAGCAGCTTCCCGGGACTGGCCAAGCCGGTCGATGAGGAATCCCGGGTAGAAGACGGTAACGCCCACGTGCACCCCACCCCTCAGCAGCGCGATGGCCATGAGGACCGCGTAGGCGGCCCACAGGTCCTCGCCTTCCCCCCGGGTGAGCTCACCGCGCTGCAGAACCCCTTCCCGGCGTTGGGAGAAGGCCAACAACGCCGCGATCGGTAGACCCACCGCGAGCCACAGGGCGAGTCCCGGGAGGCCGAAGGCACGGGCGAGCAGCGCCACCACCGTGGGGCCGAGGGCCCAACCCACGCTGCCGCCCAAGGTGAAGTACCCCATGACCGTGGCGCGCTGACTGCCCGCCGCCTGGTACGCCGTGCGCACCGCCTCCGGGTGGAACAGGGCCGGGCCGAGGGCCAGCACACCGAGCGCCCCGGCGGCAGCCCACGGGCTCGCGGCGAAGCCGGCCAGGGCGAGCCCGGCCGCGGTCAAAGCGACGCCCGCAGGCACCATCCAGAGGCTGCGCCGCCGGTCCGCCACGAACCCCGCCAGCACCTGCACCGCGGCGCCGCACAGGGACGCGGACGTGACGAGGAGCCCTGTGACGGTGTACGTGAGGTCTAGCTCGGTCCGCAGGTACTGTGCCAGCGCGGGCAGGGCGCCCGCGCCCACGTCCACCGCCGCGTGTGCCAAGATCAGCAGGGCGAGCAGGGACCAGGCCGGAGCGTGCACGTTCCCAGTCTACCAGGCTTCAAACCCGCAGCTTCGGGTCCAGGGCGTCCCGCAGGGCGTCCCCGAGCACGTTGAAGGCCAGCACCGTGAGGGTGATGGCGAGCCCGGGGGAGATGGCCATCCACGGCGCCCGCTGCACAAACTCCACCGCAGCCCCGCTGAGCATGAGCCCCCACGCGGGGGTAGGCTCCGCGACCCCGAGGCCGAGGAAGCTCAGGGAGGCCTCCAGGAGGATCGCCTGACCCAAAAAGGCCGTCAGCATCACCAGGTAGGGCGCCAGCACGTTGGGGAGCATGTGGCGCAGGATGATGCGCCAGTGCCCGGCGCCGAGGGCGCGCGCCGCCTCCACGTAGACCATGTGCCGCACCTGGAGGGCGCTGCTGCGCACCACCAGCTGCGCCCGGGGGGTGAAGGACAGGGCGATGGCCGCCACCAGGTTCGCGGTGCCGCTGCCGAGGACGGCCACCATGGCCATGGCCAGCACGATCAAGGGGAACGAGACCAAGATGTCCGCCACCCGCTGGACCACCAGGTCCACCACCCCGCCGAAGTACGCGGACGCCACCCCGACCAGCGCGCCCGCGGTGGCGCCCACCACCGAGGCGGAGAACCCGACGAGCAACGCGGTGCGGGCCCCGAAGATGAGCCGGCTCAGGATGTCGCGGCCGTAGCTGTCGGTCCCGAGCCAGTGCCGGCTGCCCGGGGGGGCGAACATGGCCGCGTAGTCGTTGGCCAGGGGGTCGTACGGAGCCACCCACGGAGCCAACACCGCCGCGAGCGCCAGCAGCACCAGGAAGGCCGCGGACGCCGCCGCCAGCGGGTGGCGGCGCACCAGCCGGCTCGCGGCGGAGGCGGGCACCCCGGGGCGAGCGGCCGGCGCGGCCGCGAGGGCTTGCGGGCTTCCCGCGCTCACCGCTTCACCGGTACCGGATGCGAGGGTCGAGCAGTGCGTACGCCACGTCCAGCCCTACGTTCACGAACACGTACACGGAGGCCACGAGGAGCATCAGCCCCTGGATCAGGGTGTAGTCGCGGCGGCTGATGGCGTCCACGAACAGCTTGCCCACCCCGTTCAGGTTGAAGACCTGCTCGGTGACCACGAGCCCACCGATGAGGAAAGCGAACTCCAGCCCGATCACGGTCACCACGGGCAGCAGGGCGTTGCGCAGAGCGTGACGCACCACCACGGGGCGTTCCGCGAGTCCCTTGGACCACGCGGTGCGGATGTAGTCCTCCCGCAGGACTTCCAGCATGGCGGACCGGGTCATGCGGGTCGCCACCGCGGAGTACCGGTAGCCGACCGCGAGCGCAGGCCAGACCAACTGGCTCAGGTTCGCCACCGGATCCACCCACAGCGGGGTGAACAGCATGGGCGGAAGCCACCGGAAGGTCCACAGCAAAAACAGCAGCAGGAGGATCCCCAGCCAGAAGGACGGTGTGGCGAGCCCTGCCACGCTGAACACCTGTACGGCGTGGTCCACCCACGTGCCCCGGCGCACCGCGGCCCACACCCCGAGGGGGATGGCCAGGCTCACGGCCACCACCGTGGCCATCACTGCCAGCTGCAGGCTCAGCTCCAGCCGGATGGCGATCTCCCGGACCACGGGCGCGCCCGTCCACATGGACGTCCCGAGGTCCAGGCGCGCGAGGCCGCCCACCCAGTCCACGTACTGCTCCCACAGGGGCTTGGTGAGCCCAAGGCGCGCCCGTTCCTGCTCGATGACCTCCCGGGTGACGTAGGTGCCGCCGCTCACGAGCCGCAGCTCCACGATGTCGCCCGGGATCACGCGCACGAGGACGAAGACCAGGGTGGCGACGGCCCACAGGGTGGGCACGACGAGCAGCAGGCGGGTGGCCAGGTACCGGAGCATGGGTGGGCGGGGCGGCGGAGCGGGGCTACTGCCCGCTCCGCCGCGGGTTCACTCCGTCAGCCACATTTCCTCGAGGTCCTCGAGGTAGTGGGAGGGACCCACCTTGTAGCCCTGCAGCCGCTTCCAGTGGGGGACGATGCGCCGCCACCACAGGAGGTGGTACTGGTAGGCGCGGTCGCTCAGCACCCGCCGCTCGAACTGGCGCACGATCTGCAGGCGCCGCTGGGGGTTGCGCTCCCGGCTCTGCTGCCGGTACAGGCCGTCCAGCAGCCGGTCGGTGTACCCCGCGTAGTTGGCCGGGCTGCGGTCCGCGGACAGGAACTTCGCCAGCTGCACGTCCGGGTCGTCGTAGAAGTCGCACGTGAAGTCCACAGCCACGTCGTAGTTGCCGGCCCGCAGGTCCGCGAGGTAGGGACCGGTCTCCTGGATCACGTGCCGCGGGTTCAGCCCCACCTGCCGCCACTGGTCGATCAGGTAGATGCCACCCGGCTGGTACGGCATGGGGATGTTGCGGTTCTTGAGGGTGAACTCGAACCCCTCCGGCACGCCGGCCTCCCGCAGCAGCCGGCGCGCCTCCTGACGGGCGGCCTGGATGTCCCGGCCGAAGCCCGCCAGGCGCTGGAGCTCGGCCTCCGGAGTGGCGTACGGCCCGCCCGGACGCATCACCCCGCCCACCGGGCCGAGGAAGCTGATCTGCGAGAGCGCGCGGGACCCGCCCCACCGGTCGACGGCCAGGGTGAGGGCCCGGCGGGCCCGCGCGTCGTCGAAGGGCCGCCGCCGCGCGTTCGGCACCACCAGCAGGTTGCACAGCCACCCGGACTCCTGGACCACCACGCGGTCCCCCAGCGCCTGCACCACCTCGTCCCGCTGCGCCGGGGAGAAGCCCCGGAACTCCACGAGGGCCTGGCCCGACCGGATGGCGGCTGTCTGCGCCGCGGGGCTGCTGATGAACAGGGCTCGGTAGCCGTCCAGGTACGGCCGGCCGCGCTTCCAGTAGTTCTCGAAGCGCACGCCCTCCCAGTGAGAACCCCGCACGTACTCCTTGAACCGGAAGGGGCCGGTGCCCATCACGTTCCGCTCGTACCACCGCGGGTCGCGCTCCAGGATCTCCGCCTTGTAGATCCAGTTGAAGGGCGAGGCCAGGTTCTGGAGGAAGGAGGGCGAGGCCCACTTCAGCCGGATCACCACCGTGCGCGGGTCCGGGGCGGAGATGGACTCCACCATCTCGTACGCCGCCTGGCGGGCACTCACCACGCCCTGCGGCGGGAAGATGATCTTGTCCAGGCTGGCCTTCACGTCCCGGGAGGTGAGCAGGCTCCCATCGTGGAACCGCACGCCGCTGCGGACGCGGAAGGTGTACGTGAGCCCGTCCTCGGATACCCGCCAGCTCTCCGCCAGGTCCGGGACCACCTGCGGGTAGTTAAGGGGGTCGAACTTCACGAGGAGGTTGTAGTGGGGCCGCACGGGGTGGATGACCGCGAAGGTGGTCTCCCGGTGCGCGTCGAAGGACGGCGGCTCCGCGGACACGATGAAGTTCAAGACGCCGCCCCGCCGCGGCGGCGGCGTGGGCGCAGAGAGCCCGGTAGCCGCAGACCCGGCGACCAGCGCGGCCAGGACCAGAAGGCTCGCCAGCACAGTCAGGCGGTGCCGACCGTCCATGGGTGCATCCCCCCTTGCGTCGCTCTCGCTTGCCCGTCCATTACGGCGCGGGCGGGCTCACTTCCTGCGCGGCGCGCAACCGGTCCCGCAGGAGCTCTGCGAGGTGCAGCGCCCGCCGACCCGCGCCGTGGGCGATCTGCTGGCGGCAGCTCGTGCCCATGGCCACCACGGGGACGTGCGGAGCCAGCGCGCGCACCGCGGGCAGGAGGCGGCGCTCCCCGATGGCCAGCGATAGCTCGTAGTGCTCGCGCTCGTAGCCGAAGGAACCGGCCATCCCGCAGCAGCCGGAGTCCACCTCCTGAGGCTCGTAGCCCGCGGCCCGGAGCGTCCGCAGGAGGGGCCCGGTACCCACCAGGGCGCGCTGGTGGCAGTGCCCGTGGACGACCACCACGCCGTCCGGGCCGAGCCGGGGCAGTGCCACGGCCTGCTCCCGGTCCAAGAACTCGTCCAGCAGCAGGAGGCCGCGGGCCGCCGCCGTGGCCTCCTCTCCGGGGACGAGGTCTCGCACTTCGTCCCGGAAGGTCAACACGCAGCTCGGCTCCAGCCCGACCACGGGGACGCCCTGGCGGACGAGGGGCGCGAGGTGTGCGAGGGCGCGTCGCGCGTTGCGCTGGGCCTCGTCCAGGAACCCCTTGCTGACGAGCGGCCGGCCGCAGCACACCGGAGGCGCGAGCACGACCCGGTAGCCGAGCCGCTCCAGCACCTCCACCGCCGCCACGCCGGGGCCGGGGTCGCTGTAGAGGGTGAAGGTGTCCGCGAAGAGCGCCACCGTCCCGCGGTCTCCCTGGGAGGCCGGCTGGCGGCGGGACCACCACTGGAGGAAGGTGGGACGGGCGAGGGGCGGTAACGGCCTGCGGCGATCCACGCCCGCGCGGTCGAGCCAACCGCGCACGGCGGGGTGCACGGTGGCCCAGCGGACGAGAGGCGCGAGCGCTGACGCGACCCGGAGCCCCGGCCGCACGTGCGCGAACGCCCAGTCCCTGGCCGAGGTGCGGTGCGCGCGGCGGTGCGCGTGCAGCACCTCGGCCTTCAGCTTGGCCATGTCCACGCTGGCGGGGCACTCGGCCTTGCAGGCCTTGCACTCCAGGCACAGGTCCAGGGCCTGCACCATGCGCGGTCCCCGGAGCTCCTCGGGGGGCAGCAGGCCGGAGAGGGCCGCCCGCAGCAGGTTTGCCCGGCCGCGGGTGGAGTGCTCTTCTTCCCGGGTCGCCATGTACGAAGGGCACATGACGCCGTCGAGTTTCTTGCGGCAGGCCCCCACCCCGCTGCACTGCTCCACCGCGGCCGCGAACCCTCCTTCCCGCGACCAGTCGAACACCGTGGGGAAGTGCACGGTGCGGTAGTCCGGCCCGTAGCGCAAAGACGCGTCCATGGCCGGGCCGTCCACGATCTTGCCGGGGTTCATCAGGTTGTGCGGGTCGAACAGCCGCTTGACGGCGCGGAACGCGCTGTACACCTGCGGCCCGAAGTACCGCTCTACGAACCACGAGCGGACCATGCCGTCGCCGTGCTCCCCGCTCATGGCACCCCCGAACTCGATCACGAGCTCGCCCACCGCCTCGGCGATGCGCACCATGCGCGCCAGGTCTTCCCGGTCCTTGGGGTTCAGCAGGGGTCGCACGTGGATGCAGCCCACGCTGGCGTGGGCGTAGAAGGCAGCCTGCACGCCCTCGCGGTCCAGGATCCCCTGGACGCGACGCATGTACGCGCCCAGCCGTTCGGGCGGGACCGCGGTGTCCTCTACGAACGCCAGCGGCTTGCGCTCGCCCCGGACCCCCTGCAACAGCCCCTGGCCGGCCTTGCGCACCCGCCACACGTTGTCCTGGGCGGCGGGGTCTAGCACGCGGACGCTGGCGTAGGCGGGGCCGGACCCCACGAGGTCGGCCTCCAGCGCCGCGATGCGGTCGGCCACCGCGTCCTCGGCGTCGTCCGCCACCTCGACCACCAAAAGAGCGCCTGGGTCGCCCTGAACGAAGGTCATGCGGCGCGCGTACTCCAGCTGTCCCCGGGTCATCTCCAGGATCATGCGGTCGATGAGCTCCACCGCGGTGGGCCGGTGCCGCAGGATGGCGGGGGTGCTGTCCAGAGCGGTGAACACGTCCGGGAAGTGCAGGACGCACAGCCCGGTGTGCCGGGGCCGCGGGACCAGGCGCACCCGCGCCTCCGTGACCACCGCCAGGGTGCCCTCCGACCCGGCCACCAGCTGCGTAAGGTCTGCGGGGTTGCGGAGCAGCGCGTCCAGGTTGTAGCCGCTCACACGCCGCAGCAGCTTGGGGAAGCGCCGCTCGATCTCCCCCGCGTGGCGGAGGAGGAGGTCGCGGAGGGTCCTGTAGATCTCGCCCTCGCGTCCGGGGTCGGCCAGCCTGGCCTGGTACGCGCCCTCGTCCAGAGGGCGCAGGGTCGTCTCGGTTCCGTCCCACAGCAGGACCCTGAGCTCCAGCAGGTGGTCCATGGTCTTGCCGTACACCAAGGACCGCGACCCGCACGAGTTGTTCCCGATCATGCCCCCCAGGGTGGCGCGGTTGCTGGTGGAGGTGTCAGGGCCGAGTCTCAGCCCGTAGGGCTGGGCCGCGCGGTTCAGCTCGTCCTGCACGACGCCCGGCTGTACGACCGCGTACGGCCCCGAGGGGTCGAGGTGCACGATCCGGTCCATGTACTTGGAGAAGTCCAAGACGAGTGCGCGGCCGATGGACTGGCCTGCGAGACTGGTGCCCCCGCCGCGCGCGACCACCGGGGTTCGGGTCTCGGCCGCGATCCGCAGCGCGTTCGCCACGTCCTGCTCGTCCCGTGGCACCACCACCCCCACCGGCACCACCTGGTACAGGCTGGCGTCCGTGCTGTACAGGACCCGGGAGAACGGGTCGAAGCGGACCTCGCCGCGGACCGCTTCCCGGAGCGCACGTTCCAGAGAACGGTCTGTGGTCATCCCGGTGCGGAGGTCTTCGCCTGGTACACCGGTCTGACCTGCTGCGTTCCCTTCTTGGAACAGGAGTCCGCTTGCCGTCGCGCTGGCGCGGCCTTACCATGAGGGTGGTGTTCCGCCTTGGGAACGGATGCGCATGACCCGAGGGAAGGCGCACGGGCGTTCGGGAACTACATCCGGTCGCTCCGCCAGAACTTCTACGGCCGCGGCCGGGGCAAGAGCCTGCGGCAGCTGGCGCAGGAGGCGGGGATTCCCCCGAGCGTGCTGTCGCGCGGGGAAAGGGGGATCCTGGACCTGCGCCGGCCCGCGTACATTGAACGGCTGGCTCCGGCCCTCGGGGTGCCGACCACGGTCATGAAGCGGGTGGCGCACCTGGTCACGCCGGAAGACGTGGTGTACTTCCGGACGCTGCGCGGGGTCGGCGGCCCCTGGGCACGGTTGCAGCAGGCGGTGGAGCGCATGCGGGCGGCACCGCCGGAGGTGGTGGAGTCGGTGGCGAGTTACGCGGAGTTCCTGCTGAGCCGCTGGGAGCAGGAGAGGGTGCAACGCAAGACCGGCTAGGCCACACCACGAGGGAGGAGGCACGGGATGACGTACGTGATCGCAGAACCCTGTATCGGCACCAAGGACCGGGCGTGCGTGGAGGTGTGCCCGGTGGACTGCATCCACCCCCGGGCGGAGGAGGACCAGGGCGAGCTGATGCTCTACATCAACCCCGACGAGTGTATCGACTGCGGGGCGTGCGAGCCCGTCTGCCCGGTCCAGGCCATCTTCGCGGAGAACGACGTGCCGGAGCAGTGGAAGGAGTACACGGAGATGAACGCCGACTACTACAAGCTGAGCAAGGAGCAGTTCGCGGAGAAGTGGGGCCGGGAGCCCTAAGCGCTACCCCCGGCTTGCAGCCGGGGGCGCGCGGGCCTACTGTGGAGAGGGACGGGAGAGCGGCCTGCTCTCCCGTCGCCGTGTGCGGGCAGGTTGCCCGGGAGGAGGGAGGGAACGTGAGGCGGATTTCGATCGGGTTGTCGGTGCTGCTGCTCCTCGCGGCGGCGGCCGCGGGGACGGCCCAGGTGCGCCGGCCCTGGGTGTTGGCGTTCGTCCCGTCCCTGGACGCGCAGCGGGTGCTGGCCACGGGTCGGACCCTGGAGCGCATGCTGGAGGTGGCTACGGGGCTCGAGTTCGAGTCCACGGTGCCCACCTCGTACGCGGCCACCATCGAGGCCATGTGCGCGGGCAGGGCGGACGTGGCGTTCTTCGCCCCCCTGGCGTACGTGCTGGCCCACGAGCGCTGCGGCGCGGAGGTGAAGCTCATCTCCGTGCGGTTTGACCGCCCCTACTACGGGGCCCAGATCCTGGTCTCCGCGGACGCGGGGATCCGGCGTTTGGCGGACCTGCGGGGCAAGCGGTTCGCGTACGTGGACCCCGCTTCCACCTCCGGGTACCTGTACCCGGCGGTGCACATCAAGCGGGCGGGGTTCGACCCGAACCGGTTCTTCAGCCAGACCATCTTCGCCGGCGGGCACGACAAGGTGGTGCTGGCCATCTACCAGGGACAGGTGGACGGCGGGGCCACCTTCGGCGACGAGTTCGGGAACGACGCCCGCGACCGGGTGGAGCGCCAGTTCCCGGACGTGAAGCGCAGGGTGGTGGTCCTCGAGTACGTGAAGCCCTACATCCCCAACGACACCGTGTCCTTCCGCAAGGGCCTCGAACCGGAGCTGGTGGACCGGGTGGTCAAGGCGCTGTTCCGGATCGCGCAGACCTCCTCCGGCCGCCAGGCCATCCACGAGCTGTACCAGCACGAAGGGTACGCCACCTACGAGGACTTGGTGACCAAGTACAAGGTGGACCGGCGGGAGTTCCCCAACCTGAACGCGTACTTCAACCCCATCCGGGAGGCGGTGCGCACCTTGGGGATCGACCTGCGGCAGCTGGTGCGGTGACCGTCGCAGATCGAAGCAACGCTGTGCGGGCGGGGGCCGGGGTGCAGGCCCCCGCTTCCGTGTCTGGGGGGTGAGGCGGTGGCGAGGCCCTTCTTGCGTGTGGAGCACCTGACGAAGGTGTACCCGGGCGGGGTGCGGGCGCTGGACGACGTATCCTTCGAGGTGGCCCGGGGCGAGTTCGTGGTGGTCATCGGGCTGTCGGGCTCGGGGAAGTCCACCCTGCTGCGCTGCATCAACCGCCTGGTGGAGCCCACGTCGGGCCGGGTGTGGGTGGACGGCGTGGAGGTCACCGCCTTGGACCGGGAAGGGGTGCGCCGCCTGCGCCGTGAGGTGGGCATGATCTTCCAGCAGTTCAACCTGGTGAAGCGCATGCCCGTCCTCACCAACGTCCTCACGGGGCGGCTCGGCTACACGCCACCGTGGTGGGCGCTGGTGAACTACTGGCCGCCGGAGCTGATCGAACAGGCCCTGCGCAACCTGGAGCGGGTGGGCATCCGGGACAAGGCGTACGTGCGGGCAGACCAGCTGTCCGGCGGCCAGCAGCAACGGGTGGGGATCGCCCGCGCCCTCATGCAGGAGCCCAAGCTGATCCTGGCGGACGAGCCCGTGGCGAGCCTCGACCCGGCCACCAGCCACTCGGTCCTCCGCTACGTGGAGGAGCTCAACCGCAAGGAGGGGATCACCGTACTGTGCAGCCTGCACTTCCTGAGCCTGGCGCGCCGCTACGGCACCCGGGTGATCGCCCTCAAGGAGGGGCGGGTGGTGTTCGACGGCACACCGGCGGAGATCGACGCGCGCCGGTTCCGGGAGATCTACGGCGAGGACGCGGTGGAGGTGGAGATCGCGTGAGGGGCGGGTGGGTGCGGTTTGCCGGGTTGCTCCTGGCGCTTGGGGCGTTCGCGTACGGCTGGCGGGTCACGGGGATTGACCTTCGGGAGGTCGCCACCAACGCGCACCTCATCCGGCCCCTGGTCCGGGACCTGGTGCGGCCGGAGGTTCTGGAGCGGGTGCCGCGGGTGCAGGAGGCGCACGTCCCCGTGGCCCTCGGCGCCCCGCCTCCGCCCCTCCCTGCAGCGCGGGGGCCGCGCGTGGAGGTCTCGAGCCGGTCCGTGCGGGTGGGTGAAGCGGTGGTGCTGAGGGGCGAAGGCTTCGCGCCCCAGCGGCCGGGGCGGGTAGTGTGGCGCGACGCCACCGGTGCACCGGCTCCCCTCGCGGAGTTCACCACGGACACCCTTGGCCGGTTCGAGCTTGCGGTGCGCGTGCCCGACACGCTCGGAGACCGGGGCGCGTTCCACGTGACGGTGTCGCTGCCGGAGATGACCTGGCGGACCAGCGAGACCCTGCGCCTGGTGGCCGAGCGCATGGTGGAGACCGTGTTCTTGGCCCTCATGGGCACGGCCATGGGGGTCGTGTTCGCGGTCCCCCTGAGCTTTCTGGGTGCCAAGAACCTGGCCCACGGGCCTGTGGGCCTGGCGGTATACGGAGCGAGCCGCACCGTCCTCAACGTCTTCCGGTCGGTGGAGCCCTTGATCCTGGCCACGGTGTTCGCGGTGTGGGTGGGGATCGGGCCCTTCGCAGGCGTGCTGGCCCTCGGGGTGCACTCGGTGGCCTCGCTCGGCAAGCTGTACTCCGAGGCCATCGAGGCCATCGACCCCGGCCCCATCGAAGCGGTGGAGGCCACGGGCGCGAGCCGCCTGCAAGTGGTGCGGTACGCGGTGATCCCGCAGATCGTCCCTCAGTTCATCGCGTTCACCATCTACCGCTGGGACATCAACGTGCGCATGTCCACGGTCATTGGGTTCGTCGGCGGGGGTGGCATCGGGTTTCTGCTCATGCAGTACATCAACCTCCTGCTATGGCAGAAGGCCGCCACCGCGGTGTGGGCCATCACCCTGGTGGTGGCCCTGATGGACTACCTGAGCGCGAAGGTGCGGGAGCGGGTGGTGTAGCGGTGGAACCGGGCAGCGGGTTCCGGGTAGTGTGGTGCGCCGGGGTGCCCACCCTGCGGGCGGAGTTACTGGAGGCGGCAGGGATCCCGCACGCCTTCACCACCCGCCGCGGGGACGCGGACGGCGAAGCCATCCGCTCCCGCGGCTTGGACCCCGCGGCCGTGGTGGACGCGGAACAGGTGCACGGCGGCACCGTCGTCCGCGTGGGCAAGGGAGACGTGGGCCGCACCGTGCCCGGCGCCGACGGCCTGTGGACGGCCGAAGTCGGCGTCACGCTGCGGGTCCGAGGCGCGGACTGCCCACTCGTCCTGGTGGCGGACCCCACGTCCGGGCGCGTGGCTGCGGTGCACGCGGGCTGGCGGGGGCTTGCCGCAGGGATCCTGGCGCGGGCGGTAGGAAGCCTCGCCGACGCGGGCTCTGTGGCGGCTTCGTTGCGGTGCGCGGTGGGGCCGTGCGTAGGGCCGTGCTGCTACGAGGTGGACGCGCCGGTGTGGGAAGCTCTACAGCAGTGGACTGAAGCCTTCAGCCCGGGCAGGCCCGGGCGATGGCAGCTGGACCTGCGGGCCGTAGCCCGGGCGCAGCTGTGCGCCGCGGGAGTCCGCCCGGAAGGTGTGACCGTGGCCACCGTGTGCACCGCGTGCGAGGCGGACTGGTTCTACTCGTACCGGCGCGAGGGGAGGACCGCCAGCCAGTGGGCGTTCGTGGCAGCCCCGCGGGTGCGCTAGACCCCGCAGCGGTCGGCGCGCGGCTCGCTTCGGTCCGGGAGCGGATCGCGGCGGCCTGCCGCCGGGCCGGCCGCCACCCCGAGGAAGTCCGGGTGGTGGCGGTGGTCAAAGGCTTCGGGGCCGAGGCGGTGGCGGCCGTGGTGCGGGCCGGGTTGCGGGACCTGGGCGAGAACCGCGTCCAGGAGGCGCGCGCGAAGATCCCCGCGGTGCGTGGCCTCGTGGGCGAAGAGGCCGCTGCCACCTGGCACCTCGTGGGGCACCTGCAGCGCAACAAGGCCCGGTGGGCGGTGGAGCTGTTCGACTGGGTCCACTCGGTGGACTCAGGGACCGTGGCGCACGAGCTGAGCCGCCGGGCCACGTCGGCGCGTAGGACGGTGCGGGTCCTGGTGGAGGTGAACGTGGCGGGCGAGCCCACCAAGCACGGGGTGGCGCCGGAGGCTGCGCCGGACCTGGTCGAGCTCGTGGCCTCGCTTCCGGGCCTCCGGGTGGAGGGGCTGATGACCGTGGCGCCCCTGAGCCCGGACCCCGAGAGCGTCCGTTGGGTGTTCCGCGCGTTGCGGCACCTGCGTGATAGAATACGCACAGACCGCGGGCTTGAGCTCCGCGAGCTCTCCATGGGCATGACGGACGACTTCGAGGTCGCGGTCGAGGAGGGCGCCACCTGGGTGCGGCTCGGGCGCGCCCTGCTAGGCGAACGGCCAACGGCGGAGACGGAGCGCGTACGCAGCGTCCGGGACAGTTGAGCCCGGGCCCCGAGAGGGGACGACACCGCAGCGGGGGTGAACGCCGTGGGAGCCATCCAGCGCCTGATGGGGTTCCTCGGGTTCGACGACGAGCCCGAGGAGGAGCCTTTGGAGGAAGGGGAGGAGCGGCGCCGGGCGCCGATCCTGCGCCTGCACACCACCCGTCAGATGGAGATCGTGGTGCTGCAGCCCCGGACCTTCGACGACGCCCGGACGGCGGCGGAGTACCTGAAGGGCCGAAGGCCGATCGTGGTGAACCTGCGGGAGGCGGACCGCGAGGTGGCCCAGCGCATCGTGGACTTCCTGTGCGGCGTGGACTACGCGCTGGACGGCCACCTGCAGCGGGTGGCGGACGACATCTTCCTGTTCACGCCCAGCCACGTGGCCATCAGCGCGGAGCGCGCCCGCTCCTACGACACACACCCTCCGGTCTTCCCCGTCTCCTGACGCCGCCCCGCTCGGGAGGTGACGACCGTGGCGCGCAGCCTCTTCTGGGAGGACGGTGCCCTGGTGGTGCTGGACCAGACCCAGCTGCCGCACCGGGTAGAGTGGCTCCGGCTGCGACGCTGGCCCGAGGTGGTGGAAGCCGTCCGGGCCCTGCGGGTGCGCGGGGCGCCGGCCCTGGGCGCTGCGGGCGCCTACGGGGTGGCGCTGGCCGCGCGGGAACTTGCAGCGAACCCCCAAGAGTTCCACGAGCGGCTAAGGCAGGCGGCGGAGGCCATCCGGTCCGCGCGGCCCACCGCGGTGAACCTGGCGTGGGGTACCGACCGGGCCTTGCGCGCGGCGGAAGGGGCCCCGGAAGCCGAGCAGGCGGCGGAATCGGCGCTTGCGGAGGCACACCGGATCGTCCAGGAGGACGAGCGGGCGTGTCGGGCCTTGGCGGAAGCAGGCGCCCGCGAGCTGGGGGACGGCGAGCGGGTTCTGACCCTGTGCAACACCGGAGCGCTTGCGACCCTAGGCATGGGGACTGCCCTGGGGATACTCCGGGCCGCGTGGGAAGCGGGCAAGCGGGTGCACGTGTACGCCTGTGAGACGCGCCCGCTGCTCCAGGGTGCGCGGCTCACGACCTGGGAGCTGCGGGAGCTCGGGATCCCCTTCCACTTGGTGGTGGATGCGGCCGCGGGCTGGTTGATGGCCCGGGGCCGGGTCGACCGGGTGGTGGTGGGCGCGGACCGCGTGGCCGCCAACGGCGACGTGGCCAACAAGATCGGCACCTACACCCTCGCCGTCCTGTGTCGCCACCACCGCGTGCCCTTCTGGGTAGCGGCGCCGCTCTCTACCGTGGACCTAGCCACACCCGACGGGCAGGCCATCCGGGTGGAGGAGCGGGCTCCTGAGGAGGTCACGCGGTTTGCGGGTTGTCCCGTGGCGCCGGAGGGCACGCCCGCACTGAACTACGCCTTCGACGTCACCCCGGCAGAACTCGTGGACGCGCTCGTCACGGACGCAGGCGTGCTGCGGCCGCCCTTCGGGCCAGCCCTGCGCGCCGCGGTGGGAGGAGCACGCGTGTGAGGGCACGGCGGATCGCGACGCTGCTGGGCGTGGCTTTGGTGGCGGCCTTGTGGCTCGGCCTGGTGGCGTACACCGTGCGCACGCGGGACCTGGTGGCCTTGCAGCTCCTGTTCCTCTTGTACTCCGGGTACGGGGCGTGCACGCAGCTGCTCGGAGTGGCCGCGCGCGGCCGGCGGGCGGAACCGGTGCGCCCGGTGCGGCTACCCACGGTTTCGGTCCTGATCCCCGCACGCAACGAGGCGCGGGTGATCCAGGACACCCTGCGGGCAATGGGAGCGTTGCGCTACCACGACCGGGGGGGCCGGCCACGGTTCGAGGTGCTTGTACTGGACGACCGGTCCGAGGACGGCACAGGTGAGCGGGCGGCCCGGGTCCCGGTACCGGTGCCGGTGCGGGTGGTCCGGGTGCCGCAGGGGACCCCACCTGGGAAGGCCGCGGTCCTCAACCTGGGCACCCAGCTCGCGCGGGGAGAGATCCTCGCGGTGTTCGACGCCGACGCCCGTCCCGACCCGGAGTTTCTCCTGCGGGCGGTCCCCTACCTGTTCGAGCCGGGGGTGGCCGGGGTCCAGGGCCGGCGCCTGTTCTACCACCGAGAGGCGACCTGGGTGGCGCGCGGACAGGAGCACGAGTTCGCAGCCTACCAGAGCGCGACCCAGCGGGCCCGAGAGCGGTGGGGGGCCCACGTGCTGTTCGGCGGCAACGGGATGCTCATCAACCGCCGGGCCATCGAGGCTGCGGGCGGCTGGAACGTGCAGGCTCCCACGGAGGACATCGACCTCGCCATCCGGTTCCACGCCCTGGGCTGGCGCGTCCGGTACTGCGAGGAGGCGGTGGTGTGGGAGGAGTCCGTGCCCACCTGGGCCGGCCTCGTGCGCCAGCGGGCCCGTTGGTCGGAGGGCGTGCTGCGGGCGCTGGTGGACCACGCGCTGCGGATCCTGCGGGGCCACATGACCTTGCTCCAGAAGGCCGACCTCTTGCTCTTCCTGACAGGCTCGGTCCTGATCCCCGCGGCGGTCTTCGCCAGCCACGCCTACGCGGCCGCCACGCTCCTGCGCGGCGCGCTGGAGCCTTACTACCTGCTGCCGCTGCCCCGGTCCCTCCCCGAACCCCTGACCGTGGGTGCCTTTGGCTTGCTCACCGCGGCCCTCATCACCTCCGCGGCCGTGGAGGTCCGCGCAGCGCCTTGGCGCGTGGCTGCAGGGTTCTCCGCGTACCTGTTGTTCACCGCTCACCAGATGCTCTCCACCCCCCTCGCGCTCCTGAACTGCGCGTACGCCGCGGCCACGGGTCGGACCCTGTGGTTCAAGACCGAACACGCCGCGCCGTGGGGAGAAAGTGACTCCGTGGAACGCGACCCGCAGGTGGGCGAGTGGCTGGCCCTGGGCTCCTACCGCCGGGCCATCCCTTAGGGGGGTGTAGTGGGTGGCGGCAAGACATCTGCGGGAAGCACTCGACCGGGCCCTCCGGGAGGCGCCCCAGGCGGGTTTCCTCGCGGAGGACCGAGAAGAAGTCGCCCGGCTGCTGTTGCACGACAACGCGGCCAGGCTGTACCCGCTGAGAGATGCGTGAGCCTCGGGTGGGCATCACCTGGTCGCAGGGACCCCAGGGGCACCTGGCGGACTACCGCCGCGCGGTCGAGGACGTAGGGGGACTACCGGTCGTGCTGGTGGCAGGGCAGTCGGACCCGCATGCGAAACTGGACAGGCTAGAGCGAGGCAGCTCCCGACGGCTCACGGTCATGCGGCGCAGACCCGCGCATATCAGGGTGATCAACCGTCGACGACGCCTCTTCGCTCGTGGCCTTCCGCGTCGGTCAGTCGCCCAGCTGGGAGGCGATCATGAAACGGCGAACGACGGGCAGGGCTTGACCGGTCCCTGCCATATCAGGAGCGTGTCCCGAAAATCCTTCGGGCACACGGGATCGGGGTCCCCAAAAATCGCGCAGCGATTTTTGGGGTGATCGAGCGGCCTCGTCCAACCGCCGGGTCGTCCACCAGACAAGTGGGTAGGCCGGCGGGCCGTCTACACGACGGCCCGCCGGGTGGAGCCAAACCTGCTTCAGCGAGGGTCCACCGGCTCGTGACTTGGAAGCTCGGGCACGGGGAACCGGGCAGGTGAGGAGAAGGGCCGCGAAGCGTCCGTCACGGACATCACCAGGGCCAGCAGTTCGCTACTCCCGCAGCTGGAGCTCTGGAGGGTGGTGCCGATCCCTGCGACTGCAGCAGCCTGTCCCGCGGCCAGGCGAGCTTGACCGGCCGTGGTGCGCACGCACAGTTCGCCGGCCAACACGTAGACGACTACGGAACCGGGGTGGGACTGCACGGAGTTGGTAGCGCCCCGGGGTCCGCGCACCTGGGTAACCCGCAGCAGGTATTCAGAGGCTCCGAAGGGGGCCACGGGGCCCACCTGGGTGGAGGACAGGGCGCCCGGAGAGGCCGTGCGGGCCGCCCCCAGGGTCATGAGCCAAGTTCCCCCGGCAGCGTCCGTGGTGGCTAGGCCGTACGCGCCTCTAGCCTCCTCAGCCGGCTCCAAACCCGAGAAGCGCTCCATCTGCCAGAACAAGGGGCTTGCGGGGAGAGCCTGCACCTTCCTCTCCACGAGCACGGTGGCGACGAACTGCGGAGGCCTCGTCGCGGGAGTGACATCCTCGGGGGACGTGTACTCGCGCTCGTACGCGGGGGGCGTGTACTCGCTGGGCTGGGCGGTCCCCGCGGACACCCCGGTCAGCACTGCCGCGGTGAACACGAGGGTTAGAACTTTCCATTTCATTGCGACCTCCTGAGAGCCGGTTTGCCGCGTCGGCGGCTCCCCCAGGGTAGCTGCCGGTGAGGTCTTGCGCCTCCGGGGAACTACGGAGTGGGAGGAAATCTGTACCGACGTGTCCCGGGCGCACGCGGCTGCTCCGGGGTCGGTTCCGGAAGACCGGTACTACAGCCCAGGCTGGCTTGGGTCGTGACGGGCCACCCAGGCGGCGACCTCGCTGCGCCGGTGGAAGCCCAGCTTGTTAAAGATGCTCTGGACGTGGCTGTCCACGGTGCGTTCGGAGATGACCAGCTCCCTGGCGATCTGTCGGTTGGTGCGGCCTTGGGCCACTAGCAACGCGACCTCCCGTTCCCGCTCCGACAGGGCCACAGGGTTGCCACCTGGCCCGGCCCAAGTGGAGAGAGATTCGTCCCGGACCAGGGCCAGGTTCACCACGTCGTCCTGGAACAGAGCGCGGCCCACCTGGCGGGCCCGCTGCAGGGCAGGCCGCGCCAGGCGCTGTCCGAGCTCCAGCAGACACCGTGCGGCCGGGCCCGGCCGTTCCGCGGCTCCGACCCGTTGCCGGGTGGCCTCTGCCGCCCCCAACAGGAGGGCGGCGCGACGGAGCCTCCCCGCGGCGGCGGCGGTGCACGCAAGCCCTTCCAGGGCCCGCAGAGTCGTCCAGGGGTCTCCGAGTTCGTGGGCGTACCGCAGGCTGTCGCGGTACAGGCGGTCCGCGTCCGCCGCAGAGCCCTGTCGCCAGGCGACGTCCGCAGCGGCAGCCAGGGAGGTCGCGAGCAGGGAGCGGTCCCTGAGCCGCCCGGCGGCCTGCACGGCTTCCTCCTGGAACTGTGCCGCGAGAGCGAGATCCGCCGCGGACTCGGCGGCCAGGGTTGCCGCGGCGCACGCGAGCCAGGGGTCTCCTGATGCGCGGGCGGCCGCGAGAGCCCGGCTTCGGGCGGACTCCTTCTGTTGCTCGGGCGCCACCGTGGCCCACGTGAAGAGGGCGAGGGCCTGCAGGGAAGGAGCTGCCTGAGATGCCAGGCGCACGGCCTCTGCCGCACACCGCCGGGCCTCCGCGGGCCGGCCCTCCAGCCGGTTGTGGAGGGAGGCGTGGCAGAGGGCCTCAGGCCGCAGGGAGGAGGCCTCGGGCGCAGCTTCCAAGGCCTGCTGCAGCCACTCCCGCCCTTCCCGGACGTGTCCTCGAACGTACCAGAAGGCGGACAGGCTGCAGGCGGTCCGCAGGGCGTGCTCGGGTTGGTGGGCCAGCAGCCAAGACAAGGCCACCCGGAAGTTGTCTAGTTCCCGTTCCAGCCGGTCGAGCCACACCACCTGCTCCGGTCCGCGCAGAAGGGGTGCCGCGGTGGCCGCGAGGTCGGCGAAGTACAGGGCGTGAGCCGCGCAGGCCGCCGCCAGCTCCCCGGATGCCCGCAGCAGGGGCAGGACGGACTCCCGCACGGGTGCGATCATGCGGAGTCGTTCCTCTCCGCCTCCCTGGGAGGTCTGCAGCAGGTTCTTGTCCACGAGGGAGGTGACTCCCGCGCTCACCTCCGGCAGGTCCCGGCACACCCGTAGGGCCGCCTGTCTTGTGAAGCCGCCGGCGAAGACGGCCAGGCGGCGGAACAGGCGGCGCTCCGGTTCGGAGAGGAGCTGGTCGCTCCAGGTGACCGCGTGCTGCAGGGTACGGTGGCGTTCCGGTGCTTCCCGGGTGGTGCTGCGCAGCCCAGCGAGGCTTCCGGCCAACTCGGCCAGGATGGCCTCCGGTGGCTTCGTCTTCACCTGAGCCGCAGCCAGCTCCAGAGCCAGAGGCAGCCCCTCCAGGCGATGGCAGATGGCCGCCACCGCAGGCGCGTTTGCCTGCGTGAGGGAAAACCCCGGAGCCACGGACTGGGCGCGCTGTACGAACAGCTCCACCGCGGGGTAGTTGAGCAGGGCGCGCGGGCGGACGGGAGCACCCGGGTCGGGGCTCGGAAGCGGCTGCAGGGGAAATTCTGCCTCCCGGGTGAGGTGGAGGGGTTCGCGGCTGGTGACCAGAGCTTTCACGTCCGCGCACGCGGACAGGATGTCGGCAACCTCGAGGGACGCGGAAACCACGTGCTCGAAGTTGTCCAGGACCAGGAGGAGCTGACAGGGGGCCAGGCGGTCCACGATCTGCTCCCGGAGGGGCTGGTCCGCCCGCTCCACCAGCCGCAGAGACCTGGCGAGGGAGCGCAGGACCAGAGCTGGGTCCTGCACCAAGGACAGGTCCAGGAAGGCGACGCCGTGGGGAAACTGGCCTGCCACGCGCCAAGCCACTTCCACCGCAAACCGGGTCTTGCCCACGCCGGGCGGCCCGGTGACGGTGAGCAGCCTGGCGCTGGCGCTGCGGAGGGCTAGCTCCGCACGACGGAGTTCGGCATCGCGACCGACAAGCTCGTGCGGCGGGTGCGGCAGGTCACCTTGTCTCCGTGCGGAAGCGTGGCCGACGTGCGAGTGTAAAGCCGTCTGCACCACCCCTTCCTCCCCGCCGACACCCGGGTGTTCCTGCGACGGGAGTCTACCGAATTGTCCGCCCTTGCACGCGGAGAGATCAAGGGAAACGCGTGAGCGCCTTCGGGCTTCGGTAGGGGAAGTCGCTTGACAGGAAGGGTGCGCGCGCACAGGATGCAACGACGGCTCCGCCTTTCGGTCGCCGCGCGGGCTTCCGGGAGTTTGTCCCGCAAGACCCCTGCGCGAAGGAGACAGGGGGTCCCCAAGAGGCGCGGGGCGATTTTTGGGATGGTCTAGCTGCGGGCTACGGCTGCGACTGGGGTCACCACCTCCGCGCCCGCCAGGGCCTCCTCCACGAGGGCCTGGGTGCCCAGGGTCCTCTCCGCCTCCTCTGCCTCCTGCAGCGTGGGCCGGGTGCGGGGGTGGCGGGGGACGAAGAGGGTGCAACAGTCCTCGTAGGGCTGGGTGGAGACTTCGTACGTGCCCACGCGCTGGGCCAGCGCGGTGATCTCCAGCTTGTCCATGCCCACGAGCGGCCGCAGCACCGGTAGTCGAGTGGCCAGGCCGATGGCCGCGATGGCCTCCAGGGTCTGGCTGGCGACCTGCCCGAGGCTCTCCCCCGTCACCAGGGCGCTTGCCCCCACGCGCTCGGCCACCCGCTCGGCGACCCGCATCATGACCCGCCGCATGGTCACGGTCCAGAGAGGCTCGGGCACACGCTGGCGTACGGCCCGCTGCACGTGCGCGAAGGGGACCACCCACAGGTCCATGGGGCCGCACCACTCCGCGAGGACCTCCACCAGCCGCACCACCTTCTGACGGGACCGCTCGCTGGTGAAGGGAGGAGCGTGGAAGTGCACGGGCGTCACCTGCACGCCGCGCTTGGCCACCATCCAGATGGCGACAGGACTGTCGATGCCTCCGGAGAGCAAGGCCACCGCCCGGCCGCCGGTGCCCACGGGGAGCCCGCCGGGACCTGGGTGGACCTCGGTGTACACGTACGCACGGTCCCGCACCTCCACCCACACGTGGACCTGCGGGTCGCGCATGCGGGCCACCAGACCCGGGAAGTGAACCATGAGGCGGCTGCCGAGCTCCCGGTCCAGCTCTGGCGACGTCAGGGCAAAGCTCTTGTCGCGGCGGTGGGACTCCACCTTGAAGGTCGTCCCGGGGGATGGGTGGCGCTCCGCGACCAGTTGGCGAGCCGCGGCCTCGATCTCCTCCAGGTCCGGGGCGACCTCCAGAGCAGGGCTCCAGGAGGCCACGCCGAAGGTCCGACGAAGCCGTTCTGCGGCCACGGCGGGGTCCACGTCGCGCAGCACGATGCGGTCGAACCGGTTGTCCACCCGGGCGGCCGGGAGACCCCGCCGGAGGTTGCGGACCAGCTGCGCCACGAACACAGGCCGGTTCCCCCGCTTGAGCCCGATCTCGCCGTAGCGGACGAGCACCACGCGTTCCACGGCGTCACCTTTGGACCAAGGGTCTCAGGTCTTCCAGGGCGGCTTTGAGGGCCTGGGCCGCGTACGCCACGTCTTCGTCTGTAGTGGACGGTCCGAGGCTCAGGCGCACCGCGGAAGTTGCCTCTACCTCGGTCCGGCCCATGGCCAGCAGGACGTGGCTGGGGTGCGCGCGCCGGGAGTGGCAGGCGGAGCCCGTGGACACGTACACGCCGTCCTCCTCCAGCCGGTGCACCAGGACCTCCCCGCGTAGCCCGGGCACAGACAGGTTCAGGATGTGGGGCGCCGTGCGCTGTTCTTCCGCGGGAGTGTTCCACCGCACGTCCGGGCAGCTGGCAAGTTCGGCCCGCAGCTTCGCCCACAACGCGCGCAGAACCCCGCGCAGCCGGTCTCCCTGCTCGGTCCAGAAGCGCAGGGCGGCCGCGAACCCCGCGATCCCCGGCAGGTTGGGTGTCCCGCCCCGCAGGCCTCGCTCCTGGTCTCCGCCCAGCACGGACGGTTGCAGGTGTACGCCGCGCCGGACGTACAGGGCGCCCACGCCCTTGGGACCGCCGAGCTTGTGCGCGGAGACCGTTACCAGGTCCGCCCGCAGGTCACGCACCCGGAAGGGCACGTGTCCCAGGGCCTGCACTGCGTCGGTGTGCAGCAGCGGCCGACGGCCCCACCGCGACTCCGCCTCGTCCAGCAGCGCGGCGACTTGTGCCACCGGCTGCAGCGTGCCGACCTCGTTGTTCACGAGCACCACGCTCACGAGTGCGGTGTTGGGGCGGAGCAAGTCCGCGAGGGCGTCGAGGCGCACGAACCCGTCACGGTCCACCGGCAGGAAGTCCACCTGCACGCCGAGCTGGCGCAGGCGCCGCGCCGGCTCCAGGACAGAGGAGTGTTCGAACGCCGAGACGATCACGTGCGGGCTCGAACGGGCCCAGGCCACCCCGAACACAGCCAGGTTGTTGGCCTCCGTCCCGCCCGAGGTGAACACCACTTCGGGCGGTTCGGCGCCGAGGCCCGCGGCCACCGTGCTCCGGGCCTCCTCCAGGAACCTTTCGGCCTCCACCCCCAGGCGGTGCAGGGAAGCAGGGTTGCCGTGCACGCGCTCTAGGGCGTGCCGGACCGCGTCCACCACCTCGGGCAGGGCCGGGCTCGTGGCGCTGTGGTCGAGGTACACGCTGCGCACAGCACCCGTGATCGTACCGCGCCCGCAGGAGGGACGCCACCGGGCGCAGGAGTCCTCGGCTGCCTCCACGAAGCTTTAGGGAGAGTTTCGGCGGAAAAGCTGTGCAGGGACGGAGGGCTCTTTGACCGGACGGGACGGGGCCGGGCCTGGCAGGAAACGACGCCTGGACGCACGGGCGAAGCTCGCGAGGCTCGTCCGACAGGAGGCGCTGCCCCTGGAGGTCCCCCCGCGTACACCGCCCCGCGGGGGTCGAAAGCCGCTCTCGGAGAGCCGGGAAGAACTTATCCGTCGGCTCCTGGATCCCGAGCTGACGCTTCAGGAGGCGTCCCTGATCCTGAACCTCAGCAAGGCCACCATCCGCCGGTACACCGACCAGGGCAAGCTCCGGTGCACCCGGACCGCGGGCGGGCAGCGCAGGTTCAGGCTGTCGGACCTACTGGCTCTGGTGGAGGAGCAGGGATCGTGAGGTCCACGGGGCGTGCGGGCTGGACGGCTCCGCTGTTACCCGGGCCGAGGCGAACAGGGTTTCGCCCTCCGCGAGGGCGGTGTCCCTCCAGGGTCGGGAGAAGCCAGGTGCCTTGGCTGCCGCAGCCCTCGTGATCGCCATGTTCACCGACTCCTACCGGCCGAGGCTGAGCGGGGTGGTGCACTCCGTCGCTGCGGTGGCTGCTGCGCTTCGGGCTCAGGGGCACCGCGTGGTGGTGTTCGCGCCCCGCAAGGAAGGATTTGTGGACACCGAGCCGGACGTGATCCGGCTCCCCTCGGTGCCCAACCGACGCCACCCCGACTTCCCGCTGCTCCTGCCCGCCGTACCCGGGCTGAGCCGGACCCTGGCGGAGCTCGGGGTGCAGGTGGTGCACGCCCACTCGCCGTTCTCCGCAGGGCAACTGGCCCTTCGGGCACGGGGCCGCAGGCCCCTGGTGTTCACCCACCACACCCTGTACGACGAGTACGTGCACTACGCGCTCCTCGTACCGCGCGCGTGGGCCCGGTGGTGGGTCCGCCGGCGTGTGGTCGGGTTCTGCAACCAGTGCGACGCCGTGGTGGCGCCCACGGGTGCGGTGCGCGACCGCCTCCGCGCTTCCGGTGTGCGGACCCGGGTTGAAGTGGTCAGCACCGCGGCCCTGGACCTGGAAGCGGTGGCCCAAATCCAACCGGTAGACCGGGCCGCCTGGGGCGTGCCAGCCGGGGCGCCGCTTGTGGTGTGCGCGGGCCGCATGGCGCCGGAGAAGAGCATGGAGGACGTGCTGTTGGCGTTCGCGCGGACCCCCACCCTGCGGGGGGCCTACCTGGCCATGGTGGGCGGAGGTCCTTCCCTCCACGCTCTCCGGCGACTCGCGCAGCAGCTCGGGTTGGACCGGCGCGTGGTGTTCCCCGGGAGTGTCCCCTGGGAGCAGGTGGTCGGCTGGATGAAGGCCGGCGACGTCTTCGCGTTCGCGTCCCGCACGGAGACGCAGGGCCTGGTGGTGGCCGAAGCCCTTGCGTGCGGGCTCCCGGTGGTGGCCGTGCGGGCCGGGGGGGTGGCCGAGGTGGTGGAGGACGGCCGCAGCGGCCTGCTGGTGGACGCCGACGCGGCCGCCCTGGGCGTGGCGGTGGCGCGGGTTTTGGAGGACGCGTCCTTGCGGCAGGCCCTGCGGGAGGGCGCGCGGGCCAGAGCCGCGCACTTCTCCAGCGACCAAGTGGCCCGGCGGCTCCTGGCGCTTTACCGGGACCTGGGAGGAGTCGGTTGAATCCAAGGGCAGCTCGGCGCACAGTGGAGGGACGAGGGCGCACGCAGCAACCGACGCGCAGGACACGGAGGCGACGATGCACCTCAAGCGCCTGGAGTTAGTCGGGTTCAAGACGTTTGCGGACCGCACCGAACTCCTCTTCGGGCCCGGGATCACCGCCATCGTGGGCCCGAACGGCTCTGGCAAGAGCAACCTGTTCGACGCGGTGCGCTGGGTCCTGGGGGAGACCTCCTGGAGGGCGCTGCGCAGCCAGCGCACGGAGGACGTGATCTTCGCAGGCAGCGCCACCCGGCGGCCCCACGGCCTCGCGCAGGTGGAGCTCACCGTGGACAACGAGGACGGCAGCCTGCCCGTTGAGTTCTCGGAAGTCACCGTCACCCGGCGGGCCACGCGGGCCGGAGAGGGCGAGTTCTTCCTGAACCGCACGCCGTGCCGGCTGCGGGACATCCAGACCCTGTTCCTCGGTACAGGGGTAGGGGGCCGCGCTTACGCCATGATCGGCCAGGGCGAGGTGGACTCGGTGCTGGACGCCTCGCCCGCAGAACGGCGTGCGCTCCTGGAGGAGGCCGCGGGGCTGTCGCGGTACAAGCGCCGCTGCTCCGAGGCGGAGCGGCGCCGGGACCACGCCCGGCAGAACTTGAGCCGCGTCCAGGACCTGCTGGCAGAGCTGGAGGCCCGGACGCGGGAACTCGCCGCGCAGGCGGAGCGGACGCGGCTGCACCGGGAGTACCGGGAGCGGCTGGCCGCAGCAGAGCTGGCTTTGCGGGTGGAGGAGTACCGGAGGCTTCGGACGCACCTGCGCCGCCTGGAGGGGCAGCGGGAAGCCGCGCGCGAGCGTCGTCAGCGGGCTGTGGAGGCACTCGAGAGGCTGGAGCAGGAACTTGCCGGCGCCCGCGCGGAGGTCCAGCGCGCCAGCCGCGCGCTGGACGCGGCCCAGGCAGAGCTCGTGGCGGCCGTGGAGGAGGCCGGGAGGGTGGAGCAGGAAGCGCGCATCGCCGCCGAGCGGGTGGAAGCTGCGCGCCAGATCCGGGACCGGCTGGCCGAGCAGCTCAGGCGGGCGGAGGCGAGCCGCGAGGAAGACCGCAAGCAAATGGCCGAGCTGCGCCAGCAGCTGGCCGCGTGCGAGCTGGCCTTGGAGGAAGCCAGCGGGCGCCTGCGGCAGGCGCAGGAAGACCTCGAGCGGGCTCAAGTCCGCGCCCGGGAGGCGGAGACAGCCTTGGAGGCCGCGCGGGCGGAAGTGCTGGAGCTCGAGCACGCGCGGTCCCAGGCGCTCGCGGGCCGGACTACCACACTGGGCCGGCTGGAGGCCCTGCGCAAGCGGGAGCGGTTCCTCGCAGCGCAGCTGGAGCGCCTCGCGGAGGAGCGGGCGCAGGTCGAGGCCCAGCGCGCGCGGCTTGCCGCAGAGCTCCAGTCGGTGCAGCAGCAGGTGCGCAGGGTAGAGTCAGAGGTCGGAGACCTCAAGGCCCGGGTGCAGCAGGCGCGGGTGGAGGCTGCGCAGGCGGAGGAAGCGCGCCGCCAGCTCGCGCTGCGGCGGGAGGTGGACGCGGCCCGGCTGCAGGTCCTGGAAGATGCCAGGCGTGACCTGGTGGGGTACGAGGCCGGCGTGCGCCGCCTGTTGCTCGCGCAGCGAGAGGAGCCGGGTCGCCTTCTGGGAATCCGGGGGGCGCTGGTGGACTACCTGGACGTGGACCGCGAGTACCTGGCTGCGGTGGAGGCCGCGCTGGCGGACCGACTGTGCGCCCTGGTGGCGGACTCGGCACAGGTGGCCCGGTCCGCCCTGGCCGAGGTGGCGACGCACGGTGCGTCCTTCGTGCTCCTGGACCTGGCAGCCGCCGTGGACGGGGCAGCGGCCGAGCCTCCTCCGGTGGAGGGTGTCGTGGGCCGGGCGGCGGACCTGGTGCGCTGTCCGCCGCTCGTGGAGCCCGTGGTGCGGGCTGCGCTCGCCGGCACGTTGGTGGTTCGGGATCTCGATACGGCCCTGCGCGTCCGCGCACTCGGCTGGGAGGGCCGGGTGGTGACGCTCTCGGGGGAGCTGCTGACTCCAGACGCCCTGCTCGCGAGCCGTCGGAACGGCGACCAGGGGCCTCTGGGGTGGGCACAGGAGATGGCTGCACTGCGCGCTTCCCTGGAGGAGGCTGCTCGTCTGGACGAGGAGCTTTCCAGGCGCGTGGCGGGTGCGGTGGAGGCGGCGAGCGCCGCGGAGGCGGAGGCAGCGGCGCGGGAGCAGGAGATGGCGGCGAGGGCCGGACAGGCGCGCAGGTTGGGAGAGGAACTTGCGCGGGCGGAGGCGGTGCTCGCGCAGCGGCCTGCCCTGGAGGAGGAGGCCCGGCTCGAGCTGGCTGACCTGCGCGCTCAGGCCGAGGAGGTGGAGGCGGAAGCCCGCAGGCAGGCAGACCTGCTGCGCCGTATCGAGGAGGAGCTCGCCAGCGCGCGGGCGGCGCTGGAGCTGGCGAGAGCCGCGTCCGAACAGGCTTCCAGAGCCTCCGCCTCGGCCTCCGATCGGGTGACCTCCCTGCGGGTGGAGCTGGCAGAAGTGGCCGCGCGGCGGGAGGGGCTTGCGGCGCGCGCAGCGGAACGCGAGGCCGAAGGCGAGGCCGTAGAAGCGGGCCTTGCCGCTCTGCGGGCCGAGCTGGAGGCGGCTTCGGGAGAGCTCGTCCGGCTCGAACAGGCGGCCTCGGACGCCCGGCGCCGGTCCGCACAGGTCCAGGACCAACTGCAGCGCGGCCGGCTCGCGGTCTCGGAAGCCGGGCGGGCCCGCGAGAGCGCGGAAGCTTTGGTGCTGGAGCTGGAGGCGCGGCGGGCGGAGGCGCAAGACGCGCTCCGCGCGTGCGACGAAGAGGTCCAGCGGCTCGAGGTGCGGACCGCACAGCTAGAGGCGGAGGTCTCCTCGAGCGCGCGGCGGATCGAGGAAGAGCACGGGGTGGGCGCCGAAGAGGCGGACGCCCGCGTACCTGTCAAACTCGACCGGGACGAACTCCTGGGCGAAGTGGAGGGCCTGCGGGGGCTGCTGTCCGCCCTGGGCCCGGTGAACCAGCGCGCCGTGGAGGAGCACGCGGAAGCGCAACACCGCGCCGAGCGGTTGCGCCACCAGGTGGAGGACGTGGCCGCGGCGGCGGACCTGCTGGGGCAGCTGGCCGCGCGGCTCGAGGAGGCTCTGCACCGCCGGTTCGAGGAGGCCTTCGAGGAGGTGCAGTACCACTTCGCGGACTGCTTCCGCCGGCTGTTCGGAGGTGGCAGCGGGGCGCTGCAGCTCGTGCGGGACGAGTCCGGGGAGGTGGGGGTGGAGATCACCGCGCAGCCCCCGGGCAAGAAGGTGCGGTCCCTTTCGGCGCTTTCAGGGGGTGAGCGGGTCCTGGTGGCCCTCGCCCTCGTGTTCGCCCTGCTCCGTACTCACCCGAGCCCGTTCTGCGTGTTCGACGAGATCGAAGCGGCCCTGGACGACGCCAACACCCGCCGCGTAGCCGAGCTGCTGCGGGAGCTCGCGCAGCGCAGCCAGGTGGTGATCATCACCCACAACAAGGCCACCATGGAAGCCGCGGACGTGCTGTACGGGGTCACCACCGAGGAACCCGGCGTGTCCTCCGTGGTCTCTGTGCGGGTGGGCCGGACGGCGCCGGAGGTCGCCGGGGTGCGGTAGGACCCCGAGTGGGGGACCTGCGTGCGGCAGCTCGTGCGTCTCCTGTACCGGCTCACGCGGCTGCTGCGCGATGTCGAGGTGTTGTCCTCAGGGAACCCCCGCAGGATCGCCCGCCGGGCGCGGAACAAGTTGTTGGGCCGCCTGCTGGGCCCCATCTTCCGGCTCTAGACCGCGGGGACGTTTGGGGGACCGCGGTCCATCTGTCGGCGGGCCGTTCCGGGACAAGCTCCTAGCGACCCGCACGGGCGTTCGCTACAATACAGCCAGATAGACCGGGAGGTGTCGGGTTGCTGGCCACGCAGATCCGCCAGAAGGACGGGGTCTTCTACTTCGTCGCCTACCGCGCGGAAGACCTGCTCGCCAAGGTGCGGTTCATGAGCCGGTTCTACGGGGAGGGCGAGACCATCGCTCCTGAACCCGCGCCGGAAGGGGACGAGATCGCGCAGTTCATCGCCCGGATCGAGCGGTCTGACCGGGCCTTCCAGCGGCAGTTGTCCCGGCGCAAGGTCCGGGACATCGTGAACTTCTACGAGACCACGGGCGAGCAGCCGCCCATCCCCGGGACCGTGCTGCTGTTCACCTCAGAGCACCTCCGCTTCGAGCCCCTGGACCGGTACGAGACGGTGGGCGACCTGCAGGAGCCTGAGGGCAAGTACCTCATCATCGACGGACAGCACCGGCTCGCGGCCCTGGAGTTCTACCGGCGGGAGCGGCCCGAGGAGGCACGCACCATCCACGTTCCCTGCGTGGTGTTCGACGGCCGCAGCGAGGACTTTGCCGCGGAGATGTTCGTGATCATCAACGCCACCCCCACTCGGATCAACAAGAGTCACCTGGTGGAACTGTACGAGCGGGTCACGTGGTGGCAGGCCACCCCCGACAAGAAGTTCGCGGCGCGGATCGCCCGCATGCTGTACGAGGAGCCCACGAGCCCTCTCCGGTACAAGATCAACCGGCCCGGGGGTCGCAGCCGTCAGGAGAAGTGGATCCTGCAGGCGGAGCTCTTCAACGAACTTCACCGGTGGGTGCGGGCCACCTGGCCCGAGATCGAGCGAAAGGGTCTTGAGCCCGAGGACTACTATGCGATCGTACGCGACTTCCTGCGGGCGGCCGAGCGGGTGTGGGCGGATGCCTGGGGGAACCCGAACTACATGGTGACCCGTCCGGTGACCCTCAAGGCGATGCTCCGCGCCTGCGCGGACTTGGCAGCCGAGGACGCAGACCCCGAGGAGGGCCGGGTCGAGCGGTGGGAGGAGCGGCTTGCGCCGTGGTCGGAGCTGCGGCGGCTGTTCCGGGTGGAGGGCTTCTACGAGCGGTTCCCAGCGAAGGGCCAGGTGGAGCGCACGAGCCGGATCCACCGGGAACTGTGTCGGGCGGCCGGGATCGAGCCGGTGGTCCGGGAGCCCAGGAAGGCCCGCACCGAGGCGCGGTAGCCCGGTCTCTCGCTCTGGCGCGCCGGTTGCTCCGGTCGGCGAGGGGAGCCGAAACTCGGGTCCTCGGGCGTTGGATCAACGAGGGAAGTAGAGGGAAGGGTGATGCGGCTCGTTGTGAGGCTACACCCAGACGGCGGAGCTGTGCGCCTCCCCGTGCACTACAACGAGCTCATCCAGGCCTTGATCTACGCCTACCTGGACGAGCACCTGGCCCGGGCCCTGCACGAGGAGGGCATCCCCGAAGGCAAGCGCCACCTGAAGCTATTCACCTTCTCGCGCTTGCTGGGGCCCTGCCGGGTACAGGGCGGGTGGCTTGAGCCCCGGGGGGCTGTGCGCCTCGTGGTGGCCTCCCCCATGGTGGCCTTCTTAGAGTCCTTCGCCTTCCACCTTGTCACCCACTCCGACCTGCGCCTGGGCCCGGCGCGGTTTGCCGTGGAGGCGGTCGAGGTGGAGCTTCAGCAGCCCTACCGGAGCCCCGTGATCCTTCGGGCGCTATCGCCCATCACCGTCTACAGCACCCTCCAAACCGCCGACGGCCGCAAGAAGACCTACTACTACGCGCCCCAGGAGCCCGAGTTTGAGAGGCTCGTGCTTTCAAACCTCCGCCGCAAGGTGCTTGCCTGGACCGGGGAGGACATCGCTGAGGACGGCGCCTCCTTCCGTCCGTACCGCGTCAGCACCCGCGACCAGCACATCGTGCTGTACAAGGGCACCGTGATCAAGGGCTGGACCGGCCTGTACGAACTACAAGCCCCCGAACCCTACTTCCGCATGGCCCTGGATGCGGGTCTTGGGTCCAAGAACAGCCAGGGGTTTGGGTGCGTGGAGGTGTGGGAG